>Ga0209985_10000119_pt1 | contig 86684 bp, 74 predicted proteins | sample NOAtaG_FD_187305 | JGI IMG/M metagenome (GOLD analysis project Ga0209985, IMG submission 187305) | Freshwater lake microbial communities from Lake Erie, under a cyanobacterial bloom - NOAA_Erie_Diel6S_1000h metaG (SPAdes) (version 2) | ecosystem: Environmental > Aquatic > Freshwater > Lake ... | reverse complement strand
GGTCATATATCCTGCGATAGTCGGTATCAAGAAGGTTCGATATTTCGTGTGGAGCTTCCGTGGATTCCTAGCAGGTCGGATGACTTCGTTCCCCGCCCCGATTTAAGTGATAAAAATCTCCTGATCCTTTCGGAGAAAGGAGACATCATGGTCGACATGTTGCGTCGACAGTTAGGACATCGGGGTCTTAAAACGGACGTTTGCTTCCTCGAGGATCCTCTAGGTCAATGGCCTCAACACGATATGATCTTGGCCTATGGAGCTGATGAGTCTCAGGTTTCTGCATTGCAGGATATCATAGGCAAACAGGGTGTTGGGGAAGCACAACCTCCTGTGCTATGGTTACTGCCCAGATTCCTTGGGCATCAGGGAGATCATGTCCTCAAATATCCTTATCGTCAGTCTCGTCTGTATGAAGAGGTTGCTGCTCTTATGGGTCATGATGACTCGCCGCAGGCTGTCCGCGCACTAGTCGGACAGGTGCCTCAGTTTCCAAGAAGTAGGCACCTTTTAGTTGCCGAAGACAATCCAGTGAATCAAGAGGTCGCCAAACTCATTTTGCAGAAGCTCGGCTTGACATGTGATATCGTCCCCAACGGGCGCCTGGCGGTAGAGATGGCAAAAAGCCATAACTATGCATGTATTCTGATGGACTGTTGGATGCCAGAGATGGATGGTTGGGAAGCAACCCATACTCTAAGGGCTTTGGGCTATCATCAACCTATCGTAGCGATGACAGCAAATGCTTTTCAGGCGGAACGTGATGCATGCATGGAAGCAGGTATGTCTCATTACTTGTCCAAACCTGTGACACTCGAAAGCATGCGGCGTCTATTGGAGCAGGTTTTGGTCGAGGGGCAGGGTGCATCAGAACAACGAGAAGCTCGACCTTCTCGATCTGTCTCTGAAGTGGCGAAAGTGAAACGGAAGGTAGATCGCGATCGTTAACAAAAATCTGACTCTGCTATAGATTGGATTCATGGTTCAAGGGGAAGAAGAAAAAGAAATTCTCTCAACTTCGCGAGCGAAGATTGATGGAAAGCGTAAACTCCTCGAAGTTGTAACGGAAGTCTTCGTAGGCAGCACGTGACTCCTCGGTGATGACTCGGTTATTGAAGCTGTCGGTGCGGCGAATGACTTGTCGATAGGTACCGTCGGCCGCAATCGATTCGGAGCGGCGATAAAGCAAACCCAGACTGAGATCCTTTTGAAGCGGGAGTTCGATGCCTGCACCCCAATCACGGTTGAGAGTCCACACAGCTTGTGTTTCGATGAGTTCCTCACGATCAACGAAGTCTTGCCTGAGATCGCGATTGGCCTGAATGCTGCTAGCCCGCAGTCCCACCAGGCCATAGATCCGAATCCGGGGTTGCTTCACGACGTTGACTTCTCCGGAACCTCCGAATCCATAAACGGCTAGGGTCGAACCGGTCTGAGCTGAGAACTGTGCATAATCGAACTCACCTGTGAATCCCCAATAGTTGTCGATGATACTGAGGCGAAAACCTGCAACAGGGCCATTTTTTTCCCCGAGGCGGAAAGGGGCCTTAGGGTTGAGATAGAGCTGTGTCTCATCACCCCAAGCATCAGTAATTCTTGTAATTTCGGCGGCACGTAGCGAGTCACTCTCGAAGCGAGCCGTTTGGTGGCCAAGTTTGACTCCCAGGGCAATGGTTTCACCGAGAACTTGGGAGGTGAAGGATAGAGACAGTAGGGACAAAGCGAAAGTCTGTACATAGTGCATAGTGTAATCGGCTCCAGGTAGGCTGTCGACACGAGACGGTGAGACCTAAGCAAGGAGCAGGCCAACGCCTGTGCTCTCGAGTGGTTCGCGAGACGATATCGTCGAGATGCCGCCTTTTTGAGTCTGTATCGCTCTGGATAAAGCCTATGAGAAAGTTTCCAGGTGGTGAGACGGACATACCGAACTAGAGACCGTACTTAGAGCTGAGATAAGCGAATACAGCTGCTCTCTCTGTGTCACTGAGCACCCGCTGGTAGACGATCAACTCAGCGACCTCCGCTTTCGATGGCTCCTGGTATCCTCCGATGCCACCCAGGGCCAAGCCCGAAGGACCTTGAGAAATGGCTGAGAATGACTCAGCGAGAAGTTGACCGCTACGAAACAAACGATCGGTATTGCCTGCCTGATCGGACATATAAATCCGCCAGCTGTTGTCAGTATCCGTGCAATTTTTTAGCCAGTACTCAAAATGAGCACAGTCAGCACCGTTTCCCCACCAGCCCAGTAACCAGTTGTTGGCCAGAGAAGTGAGGACACGGCCGCGTGGCTCTCCTGTCTGCCTTGCAACTAGAAAGACAGTGTTGGGGCTACCGTAGGAAAAATGTGTACGGAGAGTATCCATCACCCCATCGAAAGCTACAACGGGCCAGCCGTTCAAGATATTCGTTCGGAGAGTCCCTCGGGATTCCATGGGGTCTCCTGCCGACGAGCTATCGAAGTGGACACCCGATCCACTCTGATCGGTCCAGGCTGCGACAGGATCGTTGGCTACCTGCGCCGGGATCGTACGATTCAGGTCTTGAAACAACCCCTGGCCAGCCTGAAGCCAAGTAACCAACCCACTCCTTGAGATGCCGCTGTAGGCGGGTCCAGTTGCTTGAAAATTCGAATTGATGCTGTTGGATTGAGCCTGTGAGTAGATGGCGAGGTTCGAGAGCCGTCCCCCCCAGCTGTGCGTGTTACCCAAGAGAGTAGATCGACCCAGGGTGAGAGGTGTGCCGCTTGCTTGAAAGGGCATGGTCGGAAGCTTGGATAGGCTACAGACTTGACTGCCGTTCATCCAGAGTCGCAGCTGGTTCGTGGTATCGCTCACAGTGGCAGCCAGATGCTGCCACTGGCCGGGTATCGATTTGTACGTACACTGAGGCACAAAACCGGCGAGAAAATGAGTTTGAATTTGAGTAGCGGTTTGGGCACTGGCATAGATTGCTAACTCATCGATCTGTCCCCAGGCGGATCCGCCATCACCACCGATGGATCCTATCAAGCCTGTTGGTTGCACGCTCAGTACGGAGCCGACGGAAGCACCGTCGAGGTAGAACTGGGTCGTGCCTGCTTGGCCCACGACCGTGAGGTGGTGCCAGCCAGGGGAAAGGGCGTTCAGAGAATAGCCGCTCGAGTAAAAGGTCGTGTCTTGCTCTGTCTTGAGTGCGATTCCGAGGTGATTGGTATCCCGCTTCACGATCGTGAAGTGATGGTCGTTGTCACTCACGCCGCGAACCAAGCTGCACCAGGCCTCGTTGCAAGTGAGCGGATAGCGAAACCACGTCTCGATGGTCCAATTTAAACCAGACTGGAAAGGGGGTGTGACCCGGTAGTAACCACTCCCCGTGTTAAGAGCAGAGCCCCCCTCGGCTATGGGTCCAAAGGCAGTCTCCTGAATCAGCTGCACATTCGCCGGATTCTCGATGGTTCCATAGCGATTGTTGGCGCTCCAATCAGGAACAATCCCTTCAGCGATCGTGTTAAACCGCCAGTAAAGACTTGGAGAAGCAGCTAAGACGGTCGAGGAGTAGCTACCGCCACCGCCAAGACCTAGCATCAGGCGCCGGTTGGTGAGTGTCCAGCCGCGTTGTGCGCTGTTAGCATTGGTCATGATGATGCGCTCGCTCGTGCTGTTTTCATCCATCAACCACGTCTCGAAACGGAGTTCGCTTTGGCCGGATAAGTTGAGCGTTGGAACGTCGAGATAATCATCATAGCCATCGAAGCGAAGATGGACAGGGTCACCCGAGGTGTTGGTCCCAAACCAAGTGGCGGTAGGGTCGAAATTATAGAGGGTAGCCTGCTTACCGCTCGAGGTCAGGTCAAACCACTTCGAAGTGTTGGCAGTTGAATTCATACCACCTCGAACGGCGTCCGCGAAGCGTCCGTCAAGAGCGAGAAGAAGTTGATTGGTATCGATATCGGGAGCGACGTCCAAGGTGAAGCTCTGCGTACTGGTTCCTGCTACGTTGGTGCCTGTGACCGTGAATTGGTAGGCCCCCACGTCCCACGGAGCAGGTGTCCAACTGAAAAAGCCATGGGTTGCTGAAAAGGAGCTGCCCCAAAGACTTGTACAAGCTGTAGGGGGGCCGTTTGTCGTCGTCAATTTGCTGAAGGAGCAAGTATAGGTCATCCCAAAGTCATTGAAAGGGCTGCTCGCGACATTATCGAAGTCGACTTGATAACTCGTACCCGCGCGAAGGAAGTTTGTGGGAAAAAGTCGATGGCCAGGAGAAGCCAAGAGGGGCGCAGAGAATGGGTAGGCCGGCATGTTTAAGCTGGTAATCGGGGAGAGAAAAAGAGAGTCTTTTTCATCGAAACATTCAAAGCGAGCATAGAGCATATGCGCATTCACATTATTCACGACATAGGAAGCCGCTAGGCCCTGACCGATGCTGATGGCATAACCTTCGGAGAGGTTGGGCAACTCGGAAAAGCGGGCAGAACAGACAAAAGTTCTTGGTGTCGTCGCTAATATCCCAGTGAGGGTGACCATGCGAGTCGCTGGCATAAGTGTAAGGTTCACAGACGTCCACATGGGGGCAGCCATGACCTCAGTAGGGACCGAAACTATAGGACTCCAAGCTGATAAGGTCGGGCGACCTAGATCATCGGAACAGCGAAAGCGACCCTGTAGGGTGTGAGCGTCCTGACGGGAAAGGATTTGGGTGTGATTCAACACGGTGCCTGTGACCGTCTGGTAGGCGATCGAGGTCCCGCCGTCTTCGCTAAACTCTGCCCTGCAGTCCTGGACGGAACGAGCCGCATGAATCTGAGCAGAGAGTGTCACGGTGCGTCCTGCAAGGGTTAAGGTAGGAGTTGTCCATATGACGTGAGCCACAGGAATACTCAGGAGCGAACTCCAAGCCGAAACTGTGAGTCGGGCTTGATCATCGAGACAGCGAAACCGGGCCTGAAAAGTCAGAGCATCCTCTCGATCGAGAGTTATGGTCACGTTGATAGAATTCTGGGTTTCGACGATCGTTCCTGTGGAAGCAGACTGATCACGAAATAGATCGAGCTTGCACTGAGACACGGTTCGCGTTCCCTCGATAGTGGCCGAAACCCTAAGCTGGCGCGTCAGCTCATCGAAATTTAAATCGATTGCCCCCCAGGTGGGCGAGGGAATCTGAGCTTTGGCTACGACTTGCTGCTCGCTGACGATACCGGTTGCTTCAATAACAGCAACTCTGTCTTTATTGACGATCGGTTCCTGGCTGGGGACTTCTACCCTTTGCTCGAGGGGGCTGCTGACTTCAGCGAGCCAGTAGGCTCCGAAGTAACCTTCAAAGGCGACAAGGCCATCACTTGTCAGACGGAGTTCTGAGCTCGAGATGACACCTGCTCGCAGTTCGCCTCGGACGAAGTATTTGAAAAAGACGGCATAATGTTTCTTGGACTGCAGTCCCAGTCTTTGCTGGAGTCGACCGATCAGTGACGAGAAAGGGCTGATGGGCATGGCAATCGTGAGGGGTTGAGTCAGATCAGCATGCTCCGAGGGTCGGATGATGAGGCCGGCACCTAGGGGCCGCACTTCGATCGTCTCGCTGATCCCCACCGCGCTTGCGAGCGAGGTCTCGGACAGCGGCACCGCCTCCTCCACGATGAGTTCGGCTGATACGGCGAGTGAACCCGCCGGGAGAGTTATATTCGAGCCAGCGAGGGCTCCCTTGGGTGCTTCGACCTTCGTGGCCACTTTGGACATCGGATCATAGCTTGCGACAGACTTTGAGTCCCCGACGGTTCGAGTCTCTACCACCCGCGGTTCGGTATTCAGAACCTGTACGCTTCCCTTGGCCTGGCTGGGGAGACGAAAGCAGGCGCTTGATAGACTAGCTAGGATCAAAGAGGGTACTACCAGAATACGCACAGAACACTCCTCCGCTTGCATGTCCTCCAGAGCTCACTGGGGGAGATTCGGTAAAAGCTCATAAAACATAAGTTAAAGTCGCTCGTTGGCCATCCCGCACCCCTCGATCGGGGCTAGAACCAAATAAGATTAGAATTATCTTGAGATATCAGAAGCTTAGTGAAGGGAGATGAAGGCAGGGGCTGAGCTTGATAACGAAGGGATGAGGGGTATTCCTTAGGGGCCCACGCTCGCGAAGCCAGCTTAGAGTATTTCATCCTTCGATGCTGATCCTTGGTAAGAATGCATCACAGTGAGTACCAAAGCCCCGTCCGAGCGCCTATTCCCGGGAGGCTTTGATGGGACTTTGGGAGCAGCTCACCGTCTGTCCTGGAGACTCATCGAAGCCTTCCGTAAAGACAGGGAGGTTGGGTCCCTAGAGTGAGGAAGCTTCGAGTGGGATTTGTTATTCCCCAGGGATCGTTTCTGGACGCGCACGAACAGAGTCGAGCGGCGTCTCAGGCAACGGAGGAATCGGTTCTGCGGAGGGAACGGTGGTGGCGCTGCCAGCGGATGCCAACATAATACAAAAAATGGCTAAGCACTGAAGCAGTGTCAGGTGTTCGCGGAGAAAAATAAAGCCCATCATAGCTGCTAGAGCTGGTTCGAGGCTCATCAGGATACCAAATGTTTTGGTAGGCAAATGTTTCAAAGCGACCATTTCCAGCGAATAGGGGAGAGCGCTCGAAAGAATGGCAATCATGAAGACCTGAAGGAGCAGACCAGGCGAGAGGTCCAGCCAGGGGACCTGCCCACTGCCAGCGGGAAACACCACGAAGGCAGCCATCGTCATGCCGAGAGCAGCCGCTTGCCCCCCGTGCACTGTTGAACCAGCCCGCTTGCCAAAAACAATGTAAAGAGCCCAGCAGAATCCGGCAGCAAGTGCCAACAAAACCCCGATAGGATCGAGGGCAGCGTCGCGGTCTTTGAGGGGGAGAATCAGTCCGAGGCCTAACACGGCGAGAGTGACCCAAACCCAGTCCAAGGGTTTTCGCGATGCAAAGAGGGCCACTCCGAGAGGTCCAGTAAATTCTAGTGCCACCGCAATGCCAAGGGGGATACGTTGGAGTGAAAGGTAGAAGCAGAGGTTCATCACCCCGAGGGCACCCCCATAGAGGACCAGATTCTTCCACGAATTTCGTGACAAGGGGGTCCGCCAGGGGCGCCAAATCAAGAGGAGCAGGAGTGCTGCGAAGCTTGTTCGGAACAGAGTCGTACCGGCGGCACCTAGAACGGGAAAGAGGCCCTTGGCGATCGATGCGCCGAACTGGATAGAAGTCATAGCGATCAGCAAGAGGATCAGCGATAGGCTGCGTGATGACAAGACAGACTCCTTGTGGACAAGAAGGAACCTGCGACTTGTATCACGCGCTCTTTGTCGAAGCGAGTCGCTTTGCTGAGCAAGAAAGGCCCGCTGGACTGCCAATTCACCTTGCGACTATTCCCACCATTCGGTAGCACTCGGTACACTCGAAGAAGAGGATATAACGAGGATAATATGGCAATAAGCACATTTGACCTGTTTAAAATCGGCATTGGGCCCTCCAGCTCCCACACGGTGGGCCCCATGCGGGCTGGCTATCGTTTTCTCTTAGGTCTCGAGGAAAAGCAGGTGTTCGATAAGACTCATTCGATCAACGTCGAACTCTATGGTTCGCTCGCGCTGACTGGGATAGGTCACGGTACTGATAAAGCCGTGATGCTGGGCTTATCGGGAGAGCAGCCCGATCAGATTGATCCCAGCACAATCGATGCAAAGCTCGAGACTATTCGCTCCAAACAGGAGCTCAAGCTGAAGGGAGTCCACACGATAGGGTTTGATCCCAAGAAACATATCATCTTTTTCCGCCGAAAGACTTTACCTCTGCATCCGAACGGCATGCGTTTCATCGCCTACGATGCCGAGTACCAAGAGCTTCATGCTCGCGTCTACTACTCCATAGGCGGAGGATTCGTCGTGAACGAGGAAACAGCGAAGGAAGACCGTCTCAAGAAAGATGCGACGGTGGTTCGCTTTCCTTTCAAAACGGCTGCATCTCTGCTTGAGATCTGCGAAAAAGAAAAGCTTCGCATCGATGAAGTCATGTTTGAAAATGAAACATCTTGGCGATCTCCTGCGGACATTCATGCGGGGCTTGATCGCATTTGGTCGACCATGAAGGATTGTATCGATCGAGGTTGTCGTAATTCGGGTGTGTTGCCCGGCAAGCTCCAGGTCAAGCGTCGCGCACCTGATCTCTTTCGCGATCTTACCCAGAATCCACAGAAAGCCTTAAAGGATCCCCTCTCCATTTTGGATTGGGTTAATCTTTATGCTCTAGCGGTCAATGAGGAAAATGCTGCTGGTTCACGGGTAGTGACAGCTCCGACCAATGGGGCTGCTGGTATAATTCCAGCGGTACTTAAATACTACGAAGAATTTTGTCCCCAGGCCGATCAAGCTGGAGTGTATCGTTTTCTCTTGACGGCCGCTGGAATCGGCATCCTTTACGCTGAGAATGCATCGATATCGGGCGCTGAAGTAGGATGTCAAGGTGAAGTCGGTGTTGCCTGCAGCATGGCCGCTGGAGGACTGGTGAGTGCCTTGAATGGCAGTAACTCCCAAATCGAGGAAGCAGCTGAAATTGGGATGGAGCACAATCTGGGGCTCACCTGTGATCCCATCGGCGGACTCGTCCAAATTCCGTGTATCGAGCGCAATGCGATGGGCGCCATCAAGGCGATCAACGCCTCGCGTATTGCGATGAAGCGTGAGGGGCATCATCATGTTTCTTTGGATTCTGTGATCAAAACGATGCGTGAGACTGGGGCCGATATGATGACCAAATACAAGGAAACCTCGCGAGGTGGTTTAGCTGTGAACGTGATCGAATGTTAAGTGTGACCAAGACATCGATAGGAAAGAGCGACCTATTGTATGTGCTGAATGACGCCTTTAAGCGTTCAGAAATGGTTGAGAGGCTGGGTGCAAAAGTTCTGTAGCCCCGAGTGGATATGCAGTTCATCAGGAACTGAAGATTTTTTTTAGATGACGAATAGGTGACTATGTCTGGACGCGCACTCACTAGGGCTCGTCGCAGTCGACCGTAGACTTGCTCACAAGAAAGCGCTCCAGAGAGTGGACTATGCTCGAGAGTACCTGCGATTTGATGCGAGGGATTTCATTGAGTAGCTCGTGTCGTCCATCGGTTACCAGTCGGTATTGTACGGGATGGTGCTGCAGAGCAGACGCACGTTCGCACCAAAGCGGGTAGGCTCGGGGATCGACGATGCTCTCTTCGGTGCCAGAGAAGATCTGGACGGGGCAAGAGAGCTGCAAGATGCGCGTCTCATCAAAGATCTCTCGGCAGGCATCGAAGGTGGCCGCTACCCAACCAAAGGTAGGCGATACATAGAGAAAGGGTGATTGCATGGCTCTTTCAAATGCTTGCTGACTATGGGTCAGGGGATTACGGTGAAAGGAAGAGCGTCGCTCCTTCCGGACCCCAGTTGGTTGAGCCTGCCAGCGGGTTCGTCGAATCAGAGCAGCCAAAGGTTCGGCCAGGCGCCGAGGAACAGGCCGATCCGGTAAGGCGAAGAGAGGGGAGCAGAGGGACATCGATCGGGGGCGCAGATGTCCATGGAGACACCCATGCATGGCGATGAGTCCACCCATCGAGTGGGCGATGACTGCATAGGGGCGGTCCCCAAAGACCTGCTGTGCGACAGCACCGACATCCCGGGTGTATTCGTCGTAAGAACGAACATGGGCCTTCGGACCACCCGAGGCCCCTTGGCCCCGATGATCCATGGTCGCCCAGCAGACGGGTTGCGAAAGTTTGATCTCTGCAGGCAGGGGGCCGTACTTTTCGATCCACTCCATCCGACCGTTTAGTAGAAGTACGCCAAAAGCAGAGGGTTGGGGTTCCCAGCGTGCGTAGCGGATGTCGATTCCATCCACCGGCGATTCAAGCGTTGCCAGATTCCAATCGGAGGTTTCGGAAGCGTTTCGGGTCATCTTCTGCCTCTTGCAGCCAAAGGCGCATGTGTCGTGGATAGTTCGTGCAGAGACCGTCTACCCCTACGGTCATGAGATAGGTCCAAAGCTCCTCGGGATGCGTTTCATCGCGCAAGCCGACATACGGAAAGATATCCCAGCCTTCCAGCTTCAGCAACTGCACCATCGATGGTGTCACCAGTCGGGCTTCAGGATGGAAGATTCGTATCGCATTTTTTGTCATGAATTGTCGCGGACCCCAGCGGAATGCGCCAGGCCACCAAAGGCTGCGATCCCATAGCAGGGCGACTTTGATTTCCGGGTGCTCCCGCGCCAGCTGCTCGCAGGTTGGCTTGAGGAACGAAGATACAATCAGTTTTTCCGGATGCGGCTGTTGTTCTAGGAGCTGTGCTAAAGCCGTAACGGTCGGTCGCCCCGGGCTTTTTACTTCGATATTGAATTCGATCGTAGGTAGCAACTCCGCCAGGACTTCGTCAAGGAATGGCACGGGCTCGCCATTGGCAAGCTGAATATCGCGGCTGATCTCGGCCCGAGTCAGCTGATTGATGCGGCGGGAATCACCCGCAGTCCTTTGACAGGTCTCGTCATGCATAACGGCCAAATGCCCGTCTCGGGTCAGATGAACATCCAGTTCGATCCGGTCGGCTGCACAATCTACCGCGAGGCGAAAGGCTTGCCAACTGTTCTCCAGGGCTTCCGTGCAGGCACCTCGGTGCGCAATGACTTTCATGCAAAAAAGGTCCTTTGGAATTTTTGAAATTCGAGCTGATAAACTTCTGCTCAGCGTAGCTTGAAATCCGGGCGAACTCAATGTGGGAAGTCCGCCGTCTTTCCGTTTCCTTGCTGGGGCAGTAGAATAGGAACAGATTCATGTACACACCGCTTTGGGGAATGGCTACACGGAACGGTTGCCTGCCTTGAGCAACGAGGAGAAGTCATATGCGTTATCAGAACCTCTGTATTCGACTGCTGGCCTTAGGTGCCCTGCTGGGGGGATCGACGGCTCTAAGAGCGGATTCCTACAAGTCCATGAACATCAGCCTGCCTTTGATCAGCTTCGGTGGTGAGGCGGTGGGCAAATTTGAATGGAACCTCAAGGGGAAAGGCGCGCTAGGGCTCGAGGTCAACGTTCTGCAAGAGACCGAGTTCTATAGCGACGAGGAAATCGAAGAGAAGAACGGCGATTCACTCATGATGAAGGGGACACAGGCAGCCCTCTTTTATTCTCAGTACTCGAATCCAAAGATGATGTCAGGCGGCTTCTGGGGATTTGGGGTCGGTTATCGGACCGTTCAAGCCGACTGGCTCCAGACGCCTGGAACAAATCAGGACCTGGGTGGTGCCACACTGAACACCGATGGCAAGGTTCTCCACGAGCTCAAGGGGACAGGAGCCACGGGCCATGCCCGCTTTGGCTATCGTTATGTAGCAGAATCTATACCTTTTTCCTTGGGAGCTTACCTCGGAATTCGGCACTTCCAGAACCAGCTGAAGGATGCAGCCAAGGAAGGCCGCGCGACCACAGGTGAAGACGATCTTGAGACTCTCGAACGTCGTATGACGAGCCGGCTCGAGCCCGGGATCGAACTAGGTCTGGCGTTCTGAAGCAGCTCCCGGAATTCTGTGGATCGAACTAGCTGATAAATCAGGCTTTTGCTTCGATAAGAAGGATGAGTCTCACCGGACTAGCTCGCGCTGAGTCCCGTTTTGCTTGCCAAAATGGGCTGGTCTTTGCCTGTCGCCCTCGCTAGACTTTTGCCAGGAGCTGTGAAACAAGAAGCCAGCGAGTCGAATCAGGAGGACCATGTGCGAATCGCTATCGATGCCCGGATGATACGCCAGGGCAGCATGCACGGTATTGCGCGATATGTGTTTCAGCTCTTGCGGGGTTTGAGATCCCGTTCGACCGTGCACCAGTTCTTCGTGTTCATCAACCGGGGATCACCTCTCGAGTCCTACGACTGGCCTGAGCCGATTACCCTCGTGACGGCGCACTCTCAATGGATCAGCATAGGCGAACAGCGCGAACTTCCGGAGTTACTCAGCTCCCTGCGGATCGATCTGTTTCATGCCCCGTCCTTCGTCGCGCCTATCTTCGTACCCTGTGCGATGGTCATGACCATACACGACTTGAACCACATGGTCTTGCCACAGTTTTATACTCTCTTTCACCAGATGTACTACCATATCGTGGTGCGGCGTAGTATCAAGCGTTCTCGCTATATTCTCACTGTAAGTAAATTCAGCAAAAAAGAGATCGTGCGGACTCTGGGGCTTGATCCGAGTAAGATTTTCGTGACCTATAACGGTGTCTCCGAAGACTATCGCCCGATCACGGACCGAGTCTACCTCGAATATGTGCGGGACCTGTACGGTCTTCCCGAGCGCTTCATACTTTGCGTTTCGAACAACAAGCCGCATAAGAACGTTCACCAGCTGGTGCGGGCCTACTGCTATTCCAATACGGATATCCCTCTGGTCTTGGCTTGCCCCACGGATGCCAATCTGATAAAAATCGCGGAAAACTATGGCAAGAAGCACCTCATTTTTTTCTCCAAGTTTATCGAAGAGGCGCATCTGCCGGCCGTTTATTCATTAACGGACCTTTTTGTCTATCCTTCGACCTACGAGGGCTTCGGGCTACCTCCGCTCGAAGCTTTGGCCTGCGGCACGCCTGTCGTCGTCGCTCGTTCCTCCAGTCTGCCGGAGGTTGTCGGTGATAATGCCATATTTGCCAATCCCTTTGACTACAAGGCCATAGCCGAAGCCTTGGAACAGGGTGTTTACGATACGGCAACTCGCGAAAGCCTGCGGAAAAAGGGTCTCGCGCACGCGCGTCGCTTCTCTTGGGATCAAATGATCGAAAAGACCATCAAGGTCTACGAGCTGTGCGGTTGTCCAGAGTTGAGGGCTGACGCTGAACAGGGAAGGCTCGGTGAGCCGGTATCGGTCGGTGAAGAACGAAGTTAGGGAGCGTCTCGACATGGCCCCGAGGCGAGGCAGGATCCAGGTCTCTCAGTTCCTGATAGACCCATGGTCCTCTCCGAGTTTCAGAATGGTAGATGGAGCCCCTGGCCTTTTTTTGGGGCGCTCAAAAGAGGCCGTACAGGACAGGAACGAGGTACAGACATTGAAGATTGGAATCAACGGACGCTTTTTGGTCGCTAAACGGACCGGTGTCCAGCGGGCTGCCTACAATCTGATCAAGACCCTTTTCGAGATGGATCGGGCCAACGAGTACGTGCTGTTTACGGGCGAAGCCGAGGCCCAGGAATGGCAGTATCCCAACGTGAAGCTGGTCACCAGCCGACTGAAAGTCGGCGATAATCTGCGGAACCACATCTGGGAGCAGTTTGTTCTTCCTCGACTCGCTCGGCAGCATCAGGTGGACATTCTCCATTCACCTGCAAATATGGCGCCCTTGTTCTACCGGGGCGCTTCGATCGTGCACATCCATGATCTCTGCTTCGTGGTCAATCCACAGTGGTACAGCTACATGTTTCATACAGCCTATAATCTCGCGATCCCACGCCTGGCTCGGCGCGCCTCGAGGGTCATCACCAACAGCAATAACTCGCGGAACGATTTGCTGCAGTTTTATAACGTCGACGCTGGCAAGGTTCGGCTGATTTACTGGGCCGTGGATCAGACCTTTGGGTCGAAGGCTCTGCTGGATCAGAGGCAGGAGCAAGAAGGCGACTACATTCTCTACGTCGGTTCCCTCGAGCCAAGGAAGAATATCGGAACGCTGATCGAAGCCTACGAACGGATGCGCAACGAGCATGCCGATCTCACGACGAAACTCATCCTGATCGGTGGTGAGAGCCCGCTCTTTGCCGATGTGCGACTCCAGATCAAGAACTTTCACAGCGATGTGATCTTCAAGGGCTTTGTCAGCGATGAGGAATTGAAGCAGTTCTATCGGCAGGCCAAGCTTGTGGCCTATCCCAGTCTCTACGAGGGTTTCGGCTTGCCACCGCTCGAGGCGATGGCGAGCGGAGCGCCTGTGGTCACGTCGAATACCAGCTCGCTCCCCGAAGTGGTCGGCGATGCAGCCCTGATGGTCAGTCCTTATGACTGTCAGCAGCTCGCTCAAACGTTGGCTCAAGTCCTACGTGACGAAGACCTGCGTGATGAGATGCGACGTCGAGGTTATGAGCAGGTCAAAAAGTTTAACTGGTACAGGGTTGCCAGAAATGTGCTCGCGGTATATTACGAAGTTTACTGCGAGACGCAGAAAGGGCAGGGGGATATCTGCATGCCTTTTAGCACGTGGCAGTCCATGGTTCAGCAGGAAGAACTGTTTCTGCGGAAGGCCGAGGAGGCTCGCGATCGACAACGAGGCAAGTGGGCAGGTTCCGTCATCAACTTGCCGACAAGCGGGCTAGGCGAAGCTTGGAACTGACTCCCTGCCGAATCGTTTATCATTCAGGAAGGAAAACAGCACGTGGCGCGTGAACGGATCAGCACGATTCTGAAGAATGGGCGAGATGGGTTGTCGGTTACCGTCAATGCTTGGGTTCGCTCGAAGCGGGTTTCGAAGAGCGTGGCCTTCATTGTGGTCAATGATGGCTCGACCCAGCGTGATCTGCAGCTGGTCATGGACGGCACTAACGCTCACTTCGATCGGTTGAATGATGTCAATACGGGCGCCGCCATCCGCATAGATGGTGTGATGAAACCGTCTCCTGGCAAAGGCCAAGATTGGGAAGTTCATGTGGACGCCATCGAAGTGCTTGGCTCCTGTCCGGACGAGTATCCGCTGCAAAAAAAGGGTCATACCCTTGAGTTTCTCCGTGACATTGCCCATTTAAGAGGTCGAACCAATACCTTCGGGGCTGTCTTCCGAGTCCGCAACCAACTGGCGATGCTCATTCACGAGTTCTTTCAGACTCGCAATTTCCAGTGGGTTCACACACCCATCATCACAGCCTCGGACTGCGAAGGGGCTGGCGAAATGTTTCAGGTGACGACCTTGGACCTCGGCAAGTTGCCTAAGGATCCAAAGGGGGGCATCGACTTCAAGCAGGATTTCTTCGGTAAACCAGCTCACTTGACGGTGAGTGGTCAGCTGAACGGCGAAGCTATGGCCCTCTCGGTGGGGGACATCTACACCTTCGGTCCGACTTTTCGAGCTGAGAACTCCAACACGACCCGTCACCTTTCTGAGTTCTGGATGGTGGAACCTGAAATGGCGTTCGCGACGCTGCAAGATGACATGGTTTTGGCTGAGGACTTTCTGCGTTTCCTCTTCCGCGAGGCGGTTCGTCGGTGTCCGGAGGAGTTGGCCTTCTTGGGACAGCACTATAAAAACATGACCGTCGAGCAGATCGCCGACCTGTCCGAACAGTCCTTCGCTCGCATCAGCTACACCGACGCCATCAAAGAGCTTCAAGGTGTCAAACAGACCTTCGAATACCCAGTATCGTGGGGGATTGACCTGCAGACGGAGCATGAGCGCTTTTTGACCGACCAGATCTTTAAAAGACCCGTAATCGTGACCGATTATCCTAAGGATATCAAAGCTTTTTATATGCGCCTCAACCGCGACGACAGAACCGTGGCGGCCATGGACGTACTGGTGCCGCGCATTGGCGAAATCATCGGGGGTTCGCAACGGGAGGATCGTTTGGACGTCCTAGCGAGCCGAATGGAAGCCTCCAAGATCGCTCCTGACGATTTGCAGTGGTATCTTGATTTGCGGCGATATGGCGGTACGCCGCATGCTGGTTTTGGTCTTGGCTTCGAGCGGCTTGTGCAGTATGTCACGGGTATGGGTAACATCCGCGATGTCATCCCCTTCCCGCGCTTCCCTCAGGGTATCAGCTTTTGAGTCGATCGGGTGGCCCGCGTTGAGGGTGAACAAGGTGTTGACCATTGCCTGGAAGATCGGATATAGTTCGGGCCTCTATACTGCGTAGAGACTTCTTGAGCGATGCGTCATCGCTGAATAGATAAAATGAGCAGTTTGCAGCCGGAGAGGCTGAGCTTCCGAGTGTCGGGGCGCCTCAAGATGGCAACTGCAAGAGAACTGGAGAGTAGAGTCCGATGAAGACGACTAGCGTTACACCCACCGACATTAAGAAGCAGTGGGTATTGATCGATGCCACGAATCAGCCTGTCGGTCGCGTGGCAGCCGAAGTCGCTCGCCTCCTCCGCGGCAAGCACAAGGCCAACTATGTTCCGCACCTTGACTGTGGTGACAATGTCATCATCGTGAACGCTGCCAAGGCTATCTTCACCGGCCGCAAGCTCGAGAAGAAGTTCTACTACCACCACTCAAGTTACATCGGTGGGATCAAGGCAACGGCTGCCAAGGACCTCATGGCGAACAAGCCAGAGCGCGTCTTCGAGCACGCCGTGCGTGGCATGCTCCCGCACAACAAACTGGGCCGCAAGGTCTTCCATAACGTCAAAATCTATGCTGGGGCCGAGCATCCTCACGAAGCTCAAAAACCGGTTGCAGCTCCACTTCGTCTGGCTAAGGAAGGTTAATCATGGCGACGAAAGCCGTTCATACTGTAGGCAAGCGCAAGACCTCGATTGCTCGCGTTTACATCAAGCCGGGTAAAGGCGCTATCACCATCAACAAGCGTGATATCGACGACTACTACCTGCGCGCCACTTCAAAGATGATCATCCGTCAACCACTAGAATTGACCGGGAACGCTGGCAAGTACGATATCCTCGTCAATGTCATCGGTGGCGGCCTTTCGGGTCAAGCTGGCGCAATCCGCCATGCGATCAGCCGCGCGCTGTCGGAGATGGACCCGGAGTTCCGTAAGATTCTTAAGGCGGAAGGTCTGATCACCCGTGACTCCCGCAAGAAAGAGCGTAAGATGTACGGTCTTAAGTCAGCCCGTGCTCGCTTCCAGTTCTCCAAACGCTAATCTAGCGTTTCAATCAACAGTGGATGTTGTGATGGCGCTCCAGTCCTTCTGGGCGCCATGGCTCATGCGCGAAGGACTGTGTGCTTATGGCTGAAACCATTGACAGCATTGATATCGAGTACACCGAAGACGATAAGGTGGTCGTCAAGCAGCTGGACAAAAACGTTCTGACCCGCGGTAGCTGGACCACGATCATGTTCCTCTACCAAGAGCTCGATAAAAATACCGACCTCTACGGCCCCGCAAAGGTGTCAATTCGACGATACCAAAAACGGAACGGTGTCTACCGGCAACAGAGTAAGTTCAACATCTCGAGTGCCAAGCAGGCACATGAGATGATCGAGACACTGCTCAAGTGGTATCCCAAGGAAGAAGCGGTTGCACCGCAGAGCTGAAGGGTCCTCGTTCTTCCCTCAAAATAGCGCATCGTGGATGCGAGGTCGGAAAAGCCGGGCAAAAAAATTTCGCCGCGGCTTTTTGCTTTTTTCGAGGTTTTCCCAGCGTTTAAGCCTCATCTCGATATGCCGCAGCTGATGGGGCTGGCTGGGAAGGTCGGGTGTCGACTGCCAAGCCCAGCGATCCAGCTGCAGAACCTGAACAGGCACCAGGGGGGTGATGCCGGGTCTCCACGGCTGCTTCGGAAGACCATAGAGAGTCTGGTAGTCACCAACCTTGTCTTGGATCTGATCGAGCAAGGACCGGGTGTCAGGACTAGTGGCGACGATTCGGAGCTGGTCTGGTTTGCCGACGATGAACACCAGACTCACCAGGGCCACCAATGCTTCGAAGAGTGACTCGGGCCTCGGATCTTGGAGCGGCCCTAAAAAGACAAATCCCTGTGTGTAACGAGAGAAGTGAAACAGTTGCAGCTCAGCCCCGAGCAGCGCGACCTCATGAGCCGTGTCTTTGAGGATCCAGGATCCTGCTGGGCGACCTTTGGCTTCCTTACGTCGATGCACAATCCGTGGCTCTGTGTGGAGCAACAGACAGTTATTCTGCCAATTGCGCAGAAAAAAATCACAATCAGCCTGCTCCCATCGACTCTGATGCAGCCAGGCAAAGGTCCCGATATTTAGGTAGAAATCCTCAAAATTCGGCAGCACGCGGGGACTCGGCATCTTTTTCCCTCATGAGCTTTATCGTTCGATGGTATCATGGGACTGTTGTGGAGAGAACGCCAGCTGGTGCCTGCTGCATGGTCAGGTGGTTCGGAGATCCCTCCTGATGCGAGCGGGTGCCGACATGATGGAGAGCTGATCCGAAAGCCACGCGCGGGTGAGTCGCCAAAGATCGGGGAACAAAGAAGGCCTGAGCTCGTCGAAACACCGCTCCTGGAACGCAAACGCAGCTTTGGGACAAGCTCTCATCGCCATGAAAGGAAGCAGAGGATGTTCAACCAGCAAAAACGAGGGGGGCAAGGCCCCAACCGGAAGGATCAGGTTAAAGACTACGCGGTGACCATCATCACCAGTGGCTGTCACTTTTCGGGTAAGCTCTATTGCAAAGGAAGCACCCGCATCGGAGGCAAAGTGGATGGTGAGATCGTCTCTGAAGGACTGCTGATCATCGAGGAGGAGGCGATGATTTCGGCAGAGGTTAAGGCCGAAGACGTCGTGATTCAAGGGCATCTGCGCGGTATCGTCGAGGCAAGTGGCAAAGTTGAACTGAGTGGGACCTGTGTCTATGAAGGTGACATCATCACGCCAGTACTGGTGGTGCAAGAGGGTGCCCAGTTTAACGGACGCACGATCATGGATCCGAATAAAATCATGGATCGCCAAGCTACCCACGATGCCGAAAAAGCCTTCCCGGCTCCTTTCTTGGGCGGTTCCATTCGGCCCAATAGCAAAGAGGATACGGAACTTCCCATTCGGGTGCCCGAGATCAACGCCAATCTCTGATCCTATTCCGTGATTCGCTTCCGATGCATGGGTCGGCGCAAGTCTCCTGATTGAGCAAAGGGAGTGTACGCGGCGAAGCGCGAGGTGTTGGGGCCGCCCGATAAACGTAGTTCTCTCCATAGTACATGCGCACCCCCCCAGGGCTGCGTCGTTTCGCGGCTTTTTACGTATTCTTTCCTTTCCTCTCGGGCTGCCTCACTCCAAGTACAAGTAGAATTCCTTATCGACAGCCATTAACCTATCGTCTGCACGAATATGGGACTAGGCCCAACGGGTGTGGAGGATTGAGATGAAAGTAGGACTGCCTTTACTCGCAGTGTGCTGGATTTTGGCAAGTTGTACACAGGAGATGCAAAACAAGTTGTCGCGCTCGGTGCAAAACTGGACGGGAAACAACGGAGTGTTGGACGTGATAGGTGAGGGTAAGGTGATGTATCGCTTTATCAGCATCGATAAGTTGACCACCGGTACGGCGACGGGAGGGTCGGAAGCGCGCGCCTACCGCTACGGCTACGGCTACTTGGATCTGAATCAGAACTATCAGGTCGATGAGAACGAAAAAAAGATCTATTTTGAAATCAGCGATTATTCAACCAATTATGTCTTTTACGAAAATCCTTTCTAAGCATCCTGGCGGGAGACCTTACATGCGCTTGGCCATGAACCTAGCCTTTTGTGCGATTCTGAGCTCATGTCTCACGAATGAGCGGACCTTTTCTGATCACGTGACGGTGGATCCGGTGGAAGCCGAGTCCAAGCAGCTGAGCGAGCATGCGTTGGGGCACGGACTTTATAAAGTGGCGGAGGGAAGCGCTGTCGAGTGGTTTTCCTGTTTCAAGGGTGGCGATAAACCAACTTTTGTGGTTTTGAGCCCTCCGGAACAAAGCTTTAGCAAAACCAATGTGTGCCAGGGACCGGCAGCCGCAGAGTTGCTGGAGCATGGTTTCAACGTGTTAGCCCTCAATCGTCCCGGCCAGGGGGCAAGCACGGGCCGCGACATCTTCGGTGATGATGCGACTCTGAAGTCCGTGGAGGAGTCACTCGAACAACAGAGCAAAGAAGGTCGCAATCTCGTCGGTCTCTGGGCATACGGCGAGGCCAGCGTGCTGGCCTTTCGTTTGGCGAAACGACTTTCCTTGCAGATTCTGGTTATCGGAGACGGGATCTACGATTGGGAGGCTACGCTTAAGGAAAGTCAGGACAATGGCTTCGTTCAACGGTTGAAGGACGCGCCAGGTGCTGCGGATGGCCGCTTTGCGGAGGTGCGGTCGATCGCTTGGGATTTTAGTGGATTGCCACGGCGGATCTATCTCTACCACTGCAACCAGAACCAACAGGTTTTGACGAGTCAGGTGACCGCATTTAAACAGGCCCTGGCGGCCAGCGAATACAAAGTGGATCTCCTCCTCTACGATCGTCCACCTCCCGAGACCCCCTTCAATCCGGCTTACCATCGCGGTCTGCTCACCCGTATTCTGTCCCGCATTCAGGCTGAGGCTGACGGAGGCTAAAGCAAAAGGCCGTGGGGTTGGAACCGTTGAGGTCAGGGGTGTGCGCAGGAGTTGCGGCGAGACCTGCGCGGAGCTTGGGCAGAATCTGCCGTCACTGCTGGCCAGCGGCTGGTTTAACATGTTAAGCAAGGGTCGCCGCTCTTTTGTCCTTTTTTGTTTGGCCCATAGTTGCTATTTCATTCTGCTGGCAGAGTCCCATCTTCCTTCGGAACTTGCTTCGACAGAGGACCTGCTTTCGAATTTTCATGCTTTGAGGGAGACGATATGGCATTCGAGGTCCGTTTTCCGGTCGTAGGCGAATCCGTCCAGGAAGGGCAGGTCTATAAGTGGCGAAAAAAGTCGGGTGATTTCGTCAAGCGGGACGATGTGCTGGTCGAAATTGAGACCGATAAGGCCACAGTAGAAATCGTCGCGGAAGCGGAAGGGGTTATCTCTCTCACCAAGAAAGAAGGTGAAACCGTCGCCGTTGGGGAACTACTCGCGACGATCGATACAAGTGCCAAGACCGGCAGTTCGGCCGGAACCGACACTCCGCCCCCACCGCCGCCCCCAAAGGCTGCGACTTCTGCACCAGCTCCCACGGCTCCCCAGCAATCAGACACTCGGCCACAAAGTCCCGCGGTCGCTCGGATGGCTGCGGAGCATCATATCGATACCAGCGCGATTCCAGGAAGCGGGCGTGGTGGACGCCTGACCAAGGACGACCTTGTCCAACATTTGGAAAAGCCGGCAGCTCATGCGGCCTCTTTGGCTCCAGCTCCCGCGGGTGCTCCAGTGAAGTCAGCTTCACCAGGGGTAGGCGGCGCGCGCGGCGTGCGGCGTGAGAAGATGTCACGGATTCGCCAGCGGATCGCCGAGCGTTTGGTCGAGGCCCAGCACACCGCAGCCATGCTCACGACCTTCAATGAAGTCGATATGAGTGCGGTCATGGATCTTCGCAAGAAGTATAAAGATCCCTTCAAAGACACGCACGGCATCGGCCTAGGCTTTATGAGCTTTTTCGTCAAAGCAACAGTCGAAGCACTGAAGAGTTTCCCGGCCATTAACGGTTACATCGATGGCACCGACATCGTTTATCACGATTACTATGACATCGGAGTGGCTGTTTCCACGGAGCGCGGGCTGATGGTTCCTGTGGTACGTGATTGCGATAAGCTCAATTTCGCTCAAGTCGAGTCGACGATATCTGAATATGCCAAAAAAGGTCGCGAGGGTAAGATCGGCCTGGATGATCTCTCGGGGGGGACATTTACCATCTCGAACGGGGGTGTGTTTGGTAGTCTTCTCTCGACGCCTATTCTCAACCCGCCCCAGAGCGCGATTCTTGGTATGCACAAGATTCAGGAGCGGCCAGTGGTCGTCAATGGGCAGATCGTCATCCGACCCATGATGTACCTTGCGCTGTCATACGATCACCGCATCGTCGATGGCAAAGAGGCAGTTAGCTTCCTCGTGAAGATCAAAGACGGCATCGAAGATCCTGCCCGTCTGCTGCTAGGAGTGTGAAGCCCTATGAGCGAAACGAACTTTGATGTAACTGTGATAGGTGGTGGTCCAGGCGGCTATGTGGCAGCGATTCGAGCTGCCCAGCTAGGTCTCAAGACGGCTATCATCGAATCTCGAGGTGCCCTTGGGGGAACCTGTTTGAACGTCGGTTGTATCCCAAGTAAAGCCCTGCTGCAGTCGAGCGAAGCCTATCACCAGGCTAAGCATAAGCTCAAAGATCACGGAGTCCTGGTCGATAAAGTCGGTCTCGATCTCGGGCAGATGCTGCAGAGGAAGGACCAAGTTGTTAAGAAGCTCACGACTGGCGTCGAGTTTCTTATGAAGAAGAATAAGATCAAGTATTTTAAAGGTTATGGCAGCTTCGTTGATAAGCAGACCATCAAGATCACGACGCAGGACGGCAAAGAAGAGAGCATTCAGACCAAGAAGACCATTATTGCAACGGGTAGCGAACCCATCGAACTGCCTATGGCTAAGTTCGATGAGCAGCAAATCGTCAGCTCGACGGGGGCTCTGTCCTTCCCGGAAGTGCCGAAGCATCTTGTTGTCATCGGTGGTGGCGTGATTGGCCTCGAGCTCGGAAGTGTTTGGGCTCGACTAGGGGCTAGGGTGACCGTGATCGAAGCAGCGCCGAGCATTTTGTCTATGATGGACAAGGATGTGATCCGGACGATGAAGCGAGTTCTCGAAAAAGAGGGCATGGAGTTCCACGAGGGTACACGATTCACAGACGTCAAGAAAGCAGCCAAGAGTGTCACCGTTTTTGCTGAAAAAGACGGACAAAAGCTCGAATTCACTTGCGACAAAGTATTGGTTGCAGTCGGCCGTCGCGCCTTCATCAAAGGCCTTGGATTGGAAGCGATTGGCCTCCAAGCTGAGAAGAACGGTAAGATTAAAGTCGACGCTCATTACCAGACCACAGTGACTGGCATCTATGCGATCGGTGACGTGATCGATGGACCGATGCTGGCTCACAAAGCCGAGGAAGAGGGCGTTGCCTGTGCTGAGCTGATTGCTGGCAAACCTGGGCATGTCAACTACCGAGCGATCCCGAACGTCGTCTACACCTGGCCTGAAGTCGCGGCTATTGGCATCACGGAGCAGGAAGCACAAGAGAGGGGGATTGCCGTCAATATTGGCAAGTTTCCTTTCTCTCCAAACGGCAGGGCCATGGCCATGGGCGAAAGCGAAGGTTTTGTGAAGCTGATTGCTGATCAGAAGACCGATCGTTTGTTGGGAGCTCATCTGGTAGGTCCAAGCGCCTCTGAGCTTGTGGCCGAACTCGCCATGGCTTTCGAGTACAGCGCTAGTGCCGAGGATGTCGCACGCTCCGTGCATGCGCACCCGACTTTAGCCGAAGTCATCAAAGAAGCGGCTTTGGCCGTAGATAAGCGTTCTCTCCATAGTTAGTCGCCATCACAAGGTGGGAACCCACAAGAGGAAGATTCATGAAAGGTGTCATCGACGGCGGAAAATTTAGCTTCGCTAACGGTACAAATGTCAAATTCCTGGAAAGCCTCTATCAGGAATACTTGAGAAATCCAGAGAGCCTTGATGCTTCCTGGAAGCAGTTCTTTGAAGGCTACGAATTTGCAATGTCAGGCGCCGGAGTGATGGCGGGAGCCAAGGACGATACGGAAGCCAAGGTAGAAAACTTTATCAACCTCTACCGTCGGCTGGGTCATTTGGCAGCCCACCTCAATCCACTGATGGACCGCCCTCCACTGGACAGCTTTCTGCTCCCGCAGAACAACGGTCTGGGGCATGTTTCAGACGATACGGTTTTTCATCCCGCAACCCTTCCGGTCAAAGGTCCGGTCAGTTTCGGGGAGGTTAAATCGTTTCTTCTCGAAACTTACTGCAGTGCGATCGGCGCCGATTTTCGTGATACCACCGACTTCGACACGGTCGAGTGGCTGCAGGCGCAGATGGAAGCTTGTCGAAACAAGCCGCCTGTCGAGGCCAGCACCAGACTGCGCATCCTCAAAAAGCTGACCGAGGCCGAAGGTTTTGAGAAATTCCTGCAGGATCGATATCTCGGTCAGAAGAGATTCTCGATCGAGGGTCTCGACACCATGATCGTCTTGCTCGACATTGTCGCAGACGAAGCTGCGCGTGCTCAGCTCGACGAGCTCAGTCTTGGTATGGCGCACCGCGGTCGACTGAACGTACTCTGCAATTTCATGGGCAAACCCTATGAGATGATGATCAAAGAATTCGAAGGCAGCGAGATCGAGACTTACGGAATCGATGGCGATGTGAAATATCACAAGGGCTTCGCAAGCATCATCGATACGCTATCTGGTGGAAAGATTCGGGCGTATCTCTCTCCGAATCCTAGTCACCTTGAGGCTGTGAATCCTGTTGTAGAAGGCTTCGCCCGCGCCCGCCAGCGTATGAGCGGGGATAAGACCTACAGTCAAGTCATGCCTATCCTGATTCATGGGGACGCATCGTTCATGGGTCAGGGTTTGGTCGCTGAGACTTTGAACCTCTCCGAACTTGATGCCTATCGCACGGGTGGGACGGTTCACATCATCGCAAATAATCAAGTCGGTTTCACAACTGATCCCGACGAAGGTCGTTCGAGCCGGTACGCATCAGGTATAGCGAAAATGTTGCGTTGCCCTGTCCTTCATGTCAATGCCGATGATCCCGAAGCTGTCGTTTGGGCTGCCAAACTTTCGGTTGCTTATCGGCAAAAATTCAAAAAAGATGTTGTGATCGATCTGATCGGTTATCGGCGTCACGGTCACAACGAGACGGACGAGCCGAGTTTTACCCAGCCTCAAATGTACAAGACGATTAAAAATCACCCGACGGTCCTGGCCCAATACGGTCAAAAGTTGATAGGTGCTGGACTGCTCGATGAGACAGCTGTCGCAGCCGAGATGAAGAACTTCCGTGATCATCTGCAAAGCTGTATGGAGAAAGTCCGGGCAGGTGGCGTAAAAATTCTGGCTACGGTGCCTCGCGAGTTCGAATCCAGCACCCGCATGGTCAAGGCCACTGAAGAGGATATATTCCGTCCAGCTCAGACGGCTGTGAAGCTGGGGACTATCCAGCAGATCGTCGCCGCTACAACGCAGGTTCCTGAAGGGTTCAAGGTCAATCCAAAGATCGAGCGTCTCCTCAAGTCTCGCCAGGACATGGTTCAGGGCGAAGGGGCAGTCGACTGGGGACTTGCTGAATTCCTGGCCTATGGCAGCCTCGCCTTGGAAGGCAAACACGTGCGTCTGTCCGGTCAAGACTGTCGTCGTGGTACTTTCTCGCATCGTCATGCTGTCATTCGCGATTTCGAAACGGGTCGTCCCTTGCCCCTGCTCAATCAGTTAGGAGGCCAGCAGGCAGAGGTTGAAGTCATCAATAGCCCTCTTTCTGAACAGGGCGTTATGGGCTTCGAATTCGGTTATTCTGTTGCGGACCGCGACTCGCTGGTTCTCTGGGAAGCCCAGTTTGGAGACTTTGGCAACGGCGCTCAAATCATCATCGATCAATTTCTTGCGGCCTCTGAAGCTAAATGGAAGCAGGCTTGCAGTCTCGTCCTCCTCCTTCCACATGGTTACGAGGGGATGGGGCCAGAGCATTCGAGCGCTCGTCCAGAACGTTTCCTGCAGCTTTGCGGGGACAACAACATCCAAGTAGCCAATCTTACCAATCCTGCTCAGCTCTTCCACATTTTGCGGCGCCAGCTGCATCGACCTTTCCGCAAGCCTCTGGTGATCATGACACCGAAAAGTTTGCTACGGCATCCGCTGTGTGTTTCGAGGGTCAAAGACTTCACAGATGGGTACTTCTTGGAAGTTTTGGATGATGCCAGTGTCAAGGCCAAGGGTAAGGTGAAACGCCTACTCTTCTGTACTGGTAAGATTTTTTACGAGCTCGATAAGGAGCGGCAGGACATGGGGGTCACGGATCGGGTGGCTCTGATTCGCATCGAACAGCTCTATCCATTCGCTGAGCAGCAGGTAGAGAAGATTCGGGCCCAGTATTCCGAAGCGCAGGAGATCTTTTGGGTACAGGAGGAACCGGCCAACATGGGGGCCTGGACCTTTATCCGTCACCGTCTCGAGAATCTTTTCGGAAGCGTGCAGTACTGCGGGCGCCGCGATGCTGGTACAACAGCCGAGGGCTATACGAAGGTTCATGAGAAAGAACAGAAGCGTATCCTGCAGGAAGCGCTGACCCTTAACGAGAAAACCGAGAAAAAAGCGAAGAAATCTCGCTAATATCGGACTGATTTTGTCCCCCTGTCGGCGATCTCGCGGGCAGGGGGATTTTCAAGTTTGGTATACGAGGGTGGAGTGCTATGCCTGTTCAATCTTCGTCTTTTCAATGTGTCAGGCTTTGTCGAAAATGGAAGGACGCTTGATTTTTTGCTTGAAGGGCTTGCGAAACTATTGGTATTTTTCGCAAATCCAATCTGCGGGGCGTAGCGCAGTTGGTAGCGCGCAACGTTCGGGACGTTGAGGTCGCTGGTTCGAATCCAGTCGCCCCGACCAAGAAAACCAAAAATCCTCGATACTTAAGAAGCTCATTGCAACACCCCTTCAGTGTATAAAACACCCTACCTCATCAAAATCAAAGTAGCCCGACAAAGGCATGAGTTATTGCTTGTGGACGGAGGATATAATTTATTGACATGCTAATCAGTGTCAAAACAACCTGCTCCATGATCATTTACCGAAGAATTTGACTCCAGCGGCAAAGATATCTGGGAGGCTATCAGTGGCCAGAATCTATTGACAGGTAAAAACTGCTGACATTGAAAGAACTTTTGCAGCAATCGGAGCGATGACCGGCGGCTTAGGCAGTAAGTTAGCGATTGCTGTGAAATCTGATAGCTCGAGCGCATCCCGTGCGCGTGTGCGGCTGAATCACGATGCAAACTTCCAGCCCTGATGACGTTCATTGCTCATTGCTCATTGGTAGAGGCGACCACTCACCTCCTTACCAAGAGGCTTTCACATTCGGCAAATCCTCAGCATCAACACGCGCGAAGACCATGGCATCGCGCAGCTGTTGGCCACTGGCATCCAGACTATCGTTTTGCAAGACAGCTTCGAGCCGGTAGCCTAGGCGTTGAGGAACATTAGCACTTCGGACATTGCGGGTGTCACAGCGAATCTCAATTCGACGGGCGCTGAGAGCTCCAAACGCAAACTGGGTCAGTGTAGCGGTCGACTCTTTGATGAACCCACAGCCCTGGCAACTCGAGCGAATCCAATACCCAATTTCAAAACGAGGAACACACCAGTTGATGCTGTGAAAACCCGTGCATCCGATCAGGCTCTTTTGGGTCCTATCGAAAATGAGGAGCATGAGTTCCTCACGCAAAATCCATTGTGCATGCTTACGGCGCACGAAAGCCTCAGACTCCTCGACCGAGGGCAAGGTCCGAGCCCACGGCATCCATGGCTCGAGCATAGCAAACGATTCGTGGATCGCCTCGTTCACAATTCGGCCATCGTCCGCTTGAGGATGACGGAGGAGCAGTCGCTCGGTTTCGATGACACTCGGAATGTTGATCAGGATGGGTTCCATCAAAGAACGTCTCCTCTTCTCGCTAGACTGAATGACGCTCCACGTGGAGCCCTCGATTGGCGGTACTTGCTTGGAGTATGTATCGAATGTGGCCCACGCTCCGTGAGGAGTCGGAATCAATTGTCAAACATACGACACCGCTTATCAATCCAAAAGGTATAGTTCGACGCACATCCGTGTCGAATAGATACATGTTAATCATGCAAGAATGGGAGTTCTAAGCTCGAGACTTTGATTTGGTGCCAGAACAGGCAAGTTTTCCGACGTCCTGCGCCTGTCGGTGCGGCGCAGTGACCGATCTCGGAGCCGCAGACAGACCCATAGATGGTGACATGGTATGTCTGTCTTTTAAGACATAGGTATCACTCTCGCGAGACATCGGAGCAGAGGCTTCTCCATTGTACGAAAGTCGCTTGACTTTGGAGGCCAAAATCATTAGCGTCTTCGTCACTTCGGCAGAAGCTGCGACTGATCTTGTTTGGAGAGGTGGCCGAGTGGTTGAAGGCGCACGCCTGGAACGCGTGTAGGTGGGAAACTGCCTCGAGGGTTCGAATCCCTCTCTCTCCGCCACGACAAGTCCCGCAGAAAAGCCGATGTCTGCCTGCTCACGCCAGGCAGGTGCTGATGACAAAGCGCAGCGTGATAGCTAGATCCCGGATGATGCTGCTCTGTGAATCCCGCCAGGACCGGAAGGTAGCAACGGTAGCAGATCGCGGTAGGTGTCAGGTGCATCTAGCTATCACGGTGCGTTTTTTGTTTTTTGGCTTGAGTCCCTGGCTGAATCGACGAAAGATGGGTGTCTGCCTCGTTCGCATGGGAGGTTCGGCTTGTCTTATCTATCTCTAGCTCGAAAATATCGGCCCCGTCGCTTTGTTGACATGGTGGGACAAGAGGCTATTACACTGGCGCTCACCAACGCGATTCGTCTCCGGCGCGAACCCCATAGTGTGATCTTCACGGGCGTAAGGGGGGTCGGCAAGACCACGACCGCTCGAATCTATGCGAAGGCTCTCAATTGCGAACAAGGTCCGACGGCAGAGCCTTGCGATGTGTGCCAGAGCTGTTTGGCGATTCAGGACGGAACCCACGAGGATGTCTTGGAGATTGATGGCGCCTCCAACACTGGCGTCGATGATGTGCGAGCCCTCCAGGAGACGCTCGGCTACGTCCCTCAACGCTCGACCTATAAGATCTATATCATCGATGAAGTGCACATGCTCTCAATCAGTGCGTTCAACGCACTGCTCAAAACCCTTGAAGAGCCGCCCGAGCACGTGGTCTTCATCTTCGCGACGACTGAACTGCATAAAGTTCCAGAGACTATCCAAAGTCGCTGTCAGACTTTTCATCTGCAAAAGATCAGCCGTCCCGTGATTAGCGGTCGGCTCGGAATCATACTTGAGGCCGAGGCTATCGCCTACGAACCAGAGGCTCTGGCTATCGTCGCCCGCGAAGGACGGGGATCTCTGAGGGATGCCCTGACACTCCTGGATCAGGTGATAGCATTGGGTGGAGGACAGGTCTCACTCGCAGCTCTCCAGCATGCTATCGGCAATAGCCGGGCACAGCCGGTACTTGATTTGCTGGTCGCTTTGCTAGAGCGGCAAGCCAAGCAGGCGATTGAAGCCATTGCGACCTGGGATCAAGAAGGTCTTTCCATGAGTTCGTTGGTGGAGGAATTGGCTAAGACCTGCCGCAATGCTTTTATCTTGCGGGAATGGAAGGGTGAAAACCTAGACCTTCACATTCTCGAACTTGAAGAGAAGGAGCAGCAGACGCTGCTCGAAATTGCCCAAAAAAGTGCTCCTTTTGATCTGAATCGACTGTTCCGTAGTTTCACTAAATGCCTCGATGATCTGCGGCACGCAGATCTCGATCGCTACGTGGTCGAGAATTACGCCTTAGAGTGGTGTTTAGATCCAGGCTTGCCTGATCTGCAGCAGCTTGCTGTACCTTCGGTCCAGGATGGTCGAGGGGGCTTGCCTGCTGCGCCACGGGCGCAAGCTGCACAAGATCCAGGTCTTGGTTTAAAAGATCGTTGGAAGAATCAGACGCCGACAGTTCAACGTTCGGCTCAGGCTCCCGCCACAGAGCCTCGGCCGACTACGCCGTCTCCGATGGCGGCTTCGATCGAAGCGCGAAGTCTTGCGTCGACTCTAAAAGACTCCCTCAAGACAGCACAGGCAGCTCCTCTGCGTTCACCTGTTTCTCCTGCTGCAGTCACGTCACCAAACGTCAACCCGCCAGCGCACAGTTCGACGCGAGATTCTGCTGAATCGAATGGGACGAGTGTTGCAGGTGTCTCGAGCGTCTATGTTCCGCCAGCAGCCACAGCCTCTGGAGCAGCAAAGCTCGGCGTCGAGCCCGGAAGGGCGCAATCGAGCCCTCCGCCAGCGCACAGTTCGACGCGAGATTCTGCTGAATCGAATGGGACGAGTGTTGCAGGTGTCTCGAGCGTCTATGTTCCGCCAGCAGCTACAGCCTTTGGCGAGGCTAAGCTCGGCGTCGAGCCCGGAAGGGCGCAATCAAGCCCTCCGCCAGCAGCTACAGCCTTTGGCGAGGCTAAGCTCGGCGTCGAGCCCGGAAGGGCGCAATCAAGCCCTCCGCCAGCAGCTACAGCCTTTGGCGAGGCTAAGCCCGGCGTCGAGCCCGGAAGGGCGCAATCAAGCCCTCCGCCAGTTCCTGTTCAGGCATGGAATCAAACCCAAGCAGACCCGTATGGTGCTGAGGCAAAGGCAGCAGGCGAACCCAAGCTAATTGAGGATCGGTCTCAGATCCCCTCCCCTGCTGCCGCCCTGAATCTATTGGCAGGTCACGTCTCTCGTGCAGCGAGAGAGAAAGAAAGCCCTAAAGCCTTGAAGAGTGACATCCCTCTTGCTCCTACGCCGCCCCAAGAGGCTGAAGACGCCAAAGCCGCTGCAGCGAGCGCGGATCTCACTTCGAAACTCTTGCCTAAACAGGGCGCTTGTCCTCTTCTACATTCTCCTGAAGAGCTCGGACAGATCAAAGACGATCCAGCACGTGTTGCGCCTTTCGCAGACATCACGCCTTGGGATGAGAAGTCCCCCTTGCAAGATCACGGTGTGCCGCTACCTCTACTCGCTACCGATGCAGGGGAGTCGGCGTCCAAACCAATACTGGCTACTCCCATCGAGACGCCCGTTGCTGGCTCGGCCTTGGGACTCGATCCAACACGGCTGGAGGTACCCGAGGCCGAATCTGGTGAACGCTTTCCCGCGAGCTGGCGAGAATTTATCGACGAGTGGAAGAAACAGAAACCACTTCAGGCCCGTGTTCTCGAGGACACCTACGTCCTCGAATACGGGCCTGACCGGATTCGTCTCGCAGTCGAACAGCAAAGCATGGCCGGAGCCAAGTTGCTTCAGCCTGATATGCGCAAGCGTTTTCTCACTCAATTCGAGCAGTTATTTGGGTTTCGTGGGCAGTTGGATATCATCGCAACCACAGACGTAAAGACTGCAGCTCAGGAAGATGCTAAGCCATTGGGCGAAAGCCTTTTGGAGGTTAAGCAGCGAGAACGGGAGATCGCTCGTGACAAGCTGCGGAAGGATTTGGAGCAGCATCCACTGACGCGTGAAGTGATGGCCGCATTTGGTGGTACAATAGAGACCATCGAGCTTACCTAACGGGGAACTGTGCGAAGTCACCCCGCCAGGGCAAGTCAAGCGGAGGCAGGAGACAGCGATGGCCTATGCAAACTTCGAGACACGCGAGATCCATTGCAAGGTTCTGTATATGGGGGCTAGGGGCGCAGGCAAGACGGCTAATCTTCGCTCGATCTACCGTCGCAGCTCGATACGCCTGACGCGAGATCCCTTTGTCTTTACCGACGATGCCATGAGCCCTTATGAGTTTATGCCCCTCTCAATTGGTCAATTGCGTGACTTTCATGTGAAGATGCATATTTATACGATGCCGGAGCATAACCTTTACCCAACCTTCAACATGGTCCTGCTCCGCGGACTCGATGGGATCGTCTTTGTCGCCGATAGCTGTCTGAGTTCCTTACAGGAAAATCTTGATACTTGGAGTCAGACCAAAGATCTCCTGACTCAAGAAGGGTATAACTTCTCCTCCTTACCTCGCATCATCCAGTACAATAAACGCGATCACGAGGAAGCGATTCCGCTTGAAATTTTACGCCAAGAGTTGAACCCAAATGGTTTACAGGATATCGAAGCGGTGGCAACTCAGCATGTCGGAACTCTCGAAACCGTTCAAAAGATCGCCGGACTCATCTTGGACGAGCTTGGAAAATAGAAAGGGTCTCCTCGAATATGCAAATATTTAAAACGCAGGCGCTCACCCTGCTGGTGCAGTGTTTTGACGAACATGGAGTGATGCGCTTCCCTAACGATGCAGGAAGCTATTTTGGTCTCAATATGACTATCGATCATACTTTGGCAGTATCGAAGCAAGCTGCAGCCCACTTAGCGGCCTTTCTGGGGATGCCAGAGGTGGAAACTCAGGTAGAACCTTTGATCGCTATCGAGCCCCTACTCGAAATGGATGGGAGCCAGCCGTCTCTTCTCTACCTCATGCGACTGCCCCAAGCTCGACAGCTCGCCAATAAACAGTGGCCAACGTTTGCACCCTTTTTGCGATCCCTACCACAGGGTCGCATGCGAGTCGCTTACAACAAGGCACTCCAGTACTTTGCGGGGGCTGCTGACGACTCTATCAACATCCTGGAATTGGATGCTGAAGTTCAGGAGCGTTTAGCGCGTCTTATGGCCGAAAGACCTCCTTCTTTGCTAGAATAGGCAAAGGAGGTCCAAGACCTATGCTTCGACTCGGCTTGCTTGGCTGTTTGCTGCTTTTCAGTAGTTCGCTCTGGGCGATGCCCTTCAAATGCGACAAAGCCCAAAATCTATGTGAAGTTCAGACCAAACGCCTGACGATCGGCGACAAAGTTGGCATCTTCTCTGGCGATGGGCAGTTGGTGGCCCTCGGCGAAGTAATCGAAATTCGCGATCGAATCCGTTTGGTGAAGATCAACCAAAAGTGGGGCTTGCTGCTACGCTCCTTTGAGATGGAAATCATCGAGGACGAGAAAGCTCAGAATCCAGAAAAATTCTTTCGTATTCTCACCCCGCTGCCAGAACTTTCTTGGGGAGCAAATCTGGGAGCCATCAACCTCGGTATTGGCGATAGTTTTCTGGGGACTTCTGTTGAGGGCATGTTGCTCTGGTCGCTTTGGCGGGACATGTTCCTAACGGGGCGCTTGCACTATATCACAGGCGTCGGCAAAGCCTCAGACAACTTAGGTGCAGCGGGCACCCAGGATGTGTCGTTGACGAGCTTTGGCTTGAGTGGGGGCGTGAGCGAGCTTCTTCTGCCTTACTCTCTCTTTGCCATCAGGCTTGACGGAGAGCTGGGTTTTAGCAACACGAGCATCACGCTCAGCGGTGATTTCGACGAAGTCAAAGTCTTGAATTATCGTATCCGTGATGGTATCGGAGTCTATGTTCGCCTAGGCGCTGCCGCAATCTGGAGGCGGGATGGTATCCAACCAGAGCTAGGATTCTCGTTCGTGAGACTACACTACGCGAATAATCCCAGCCTGTTCATCGGACTTAGCGCTCCCGTCAATTGATGGGGGCTGCATCGAGCAACTCCCGATGGAGAGCTGGTATCGCTTGGTTCAAACGCTCTTGCGGCAGAAAGATATTCAACACAGCATTTTTGCAATCGAGGAGCAGTGGCTCGTCAACCAGAGTTTTGACGGCCCGAGAAATGATGGCTGGTTCTTGCCAAAATCCATCCCCAACCACGGTGATGCAGCCCACTCCTTCCTCCACCGTTTCGAGCCTCACGCTGGGTTGGTGTGTTGCAAGGAATTCGGCCAGAAAGGGTAGGAACTTACGACCAAGTACCAGGTCCACCCTAGTTTGTCCGGCCGAGCGACTCTGCTGAACGAAGATCGGATGCTCACCGACCGTCCAAAGATAATGAAGAGCTAGGTGCAGCTCGGCTGCAGGAAGCTGATGCAGTCGGATCCAGCTTTGCTCTTGTCGATGAGTGAGGGCGTGAACGATCGCTTTTTCCACTTTCCGATGACTCCCTACCAGGGTTCCTGAGGTTTCGAGATTGAAGCTTGAACGAATCTCGAGTGGAATCTTGAATTTTTTCGCTAGATGCACGCCTCGATTATGGACGACACCCGATCCATACCAAGTTAAGGCACTCAGGCTATCCCAGCTCATCTCGGACATCACATGTGCATGTGGTACGAGGCGAGGATCCGCTGTGCAGACTCCATCCACATCTTTAAAAATTTGGCAGCGATCCGCTTTGAGGACATGAGCCAGGGCGATAGCGGTGAGATCAGATCCTCCGCGCCCCAGGGTTACAATCTCCTTTTCCTCCTCCGACATGCCCTGGAAACCTGCAACGATCACCAGCTTGTTCTGGTCCAAGGCCTGACGAATGCGATCACCGAGGATGCGCTTGATTCGCGCGTTGCCGAAGGTGTTATCGGTTAGGATACCTGTCTGGGAGCCCGTAAAAGACAGTGTTGGGATCTTGAGTTCATTGAGGGCAATGGCCAGTAGCGACATGCTGATGCGCTCGCCTGTACTGAGGAGCATATCAAGCTCTCGCTGAGGAGGTCTGGGGCTAAGGGCTAGGGCCATGTCGAGCAGTTCGTCCGTTTGCTGACCCATGGCACTCACGACAACGAGGAGCTTATGCCCCTTGCGATAGGTCGCAGCAATGTGTTCTGATACTGCCTTGATTCGATCGAGAGTACCGACGGATGTGCCACCATACTTTTGTACAAAAAGACTCAAATGGAATCCTCGTCGCCGAAAAGGGCAAATTATGCCAAAATACCTGCTGTTCCTGACCCTCTAGGGCTGCGTTGAAGAGCGGGTCGCCTTTATGCGGATATAACGCAGCCTTTCAGGTATCTCAAGTCAGACTGCTCAATTTGCGATGGGGCCTTGCTTTCAGGGATGAGGAGTTTGTAGTCAATATGACTTTATTCAGAGCGGAGAGCCACGAGCCTCTCGTAGCAGGAGCGCCTCTATTCGTTCAGATGGCTCGACGCATGGGTGTGCCGCAGCTTTATGATTTTCAGGAAGAGGCGGTGCGCCTATCGCTGCGGGGAAGAGACAGTTTTCTCGTGGTGCCGACGGGGAGCGGCAAGAGTTTCTGCTACCTCATTCCTGCCCTCGTCCAGAACGGTCTGGTTTTAGTCGTGTCGCCTTTGATCTCGCTGATGCGTGATCAAAGGCGTCAGCTTGAAGCTTTAGACATTCCCAGTCTCTCGCTCGACAGTCTGATGAGCAGTGAGGAACGGCGCAACGCTCACGAGCAGATCGTGCAGCACAAGCTCAAGGTGCTCTACGTATCCCCGGAAAGGCTCGCTTTGCCAGGTTTCCGCGACTTGCTCCGCGACGTTCCCCTGGCTTTGATCGCGATCGACGAGGCTCACTGTGTGCATCAATGGGGAATGGGCTTTCGTCCCGAATATCGGCGTCTCGGGGCTTATCTCGATGAATTAGGTCCTGCACCTCGTATGGCTCTCACAGCGACCCTGACACGTCGCGAGCGAAGTGAAATTATCCAGAGCTTGAGGCTGCGTGATCCCGAACTGATTCTCCGTACTAACCCCCGACATAATCTCGAACTGACTATTGAGCGTCATGGCAAGGTTGAGGATCAGAAACAGAAACTCCTCGAGAGTGTCTACGAGCAGTCGGGTATGGGAATCGTCTACTGTTCGACTCGAAAGTCGGCAGAAGAGATATACCAGGACCTGCAGCGGAAGGGTATCTCAGCGGGACTTTATCACGGCGGCATGCTCGCGACCCAGCGACAGGACCAGCAATCAGCTTTCACCGAAGGTCGCTATCGCGTGATGGTGGCAACCAAGGCTTTTGGTATGGGGATTCATCTGCCCAATATTCGCTTCGTGTGGCACGCAAGCCTACCCTGTTCGATCGAGAGTTATACCCAGGAGATTGGACGCGCGGGGCGTGATGGGCGCAAGGCAAGCTGCTTTTTGCACTACGGTCCACGGGATTACTATATTCAAAAGTTTATGATCGATAAAAGTTACCCGAGCGAAACCGAGCTTATGAAAGTGCATGAGGCTCTTAGTAGCTTGTTCGAAAAACGTGGTGCCTACCGCGAAGAGGCGCTGGTGCAGAAGTTGGTAGCAGTAACCGATCTCGAAATAGACACGGTTGCGACGACTCTGGAATTTCTCTACCGGGAACAGACCTGTGTGGTCAGCGACTTTCCGGACGATGATGGGCTGCGCTGGGATAGCTATGTCATGCCTAGCGAGGATAACCGAAGTCTGGATAATCTTTTACAAGCCTTGCGGGAGCAGGTAGCATGGAGGTACGACAAGCTCAAAGCCATGCACAGGCTTGTCAAGCAGGGCAGCTGCCCCAGGGAATTTATAGAGCAGTACTTTGCGTGAATCGCCGGATTGAGGAGGCATGGAGCACTCTTTTGGCGACGCACTGAGCCGCCGGGCCGGGAGATCACCCGTGAGAGCCATCGTTCTGGGTTCAGGAACTTCGACAGGTGTCCCTGTGATAGGCTGCACTTGCGCGGTCTGCACCGGTAAGCATCCGAAGAATCAGAGAACCCGAGCCTCCATTGCAGTGGAGAAAGATGGCGAGACCATCCTAATCGATACCTCGCCGGAGATGCGACTCCAGGTACTTCGAGCAGGTATTCATCGGCTGCGGGCCGTTCTTTACACCCATCTCCACGCGGATCATGCCCATGGCTTCGATGACTTAAGGGCTTTCTTCTTCCAATCCCGCCAGGCGTTGGATGTGTACCTTCTGCCGGAGATGATCCCGGAACTCAGAGAGCGTTTTCGTTATGCTTTCGAGGATACGGGCTATCTTGGCGCTGTTCCGCAGCTCACCCTGCACGCGATACCGGAGGGTCGCTTTCAGGTCGGGCCCTTCGCGATCGACCCTGTTAGATTGCCACATGGGCACCTTGAGACTTGTGGTTTTCGGTTTGATAACTTTGCCTATGCCACTGATTTTAAAATCTTTCCTCAGCGTACAATCGAGGTATGGCGCGGCTCGATTCACACCCTGCTTGCCAGTGGAATTCACTTCGGACAGCATCCGACTCACTCGGTGATCCCAGAAACACTCGAACTTTTCAGGCAACTGGAGGTTCGACGCGGAGTGATTTCGCATCTGGCCCATCAAGTGGATTACGAGGAGCATTCGCGCTCTTTGCCGCCCCATGTGGAACTGGCCTTCGATGGAATGACGATTGACCTCCCTCCTACTTCGTCGTAAGAACGAGCGAGTTCGCAGAGTCGCAAGACGGGGTTATCCCTTTTTTCTCCCAGCTTGAGAGGCAAGGTCGCTTTTATGATCATCGGCGTTCCAAAGGAAATAAAAAACCGCGAGAATCGGGTCGCAATCGTCCCTGGTGGCGTAAAAATGTTGGTCGATGCCGGCCATAAGGTTTTAGTTGAAAAAGGCGCTGGCTTGGGTGCCGGTATTCCAGACGACAAGTATCTGGCTGCTGGTGCCAATGTCCTGAATCATGCGGCTGAGGTATGGAACAAAGCTGACATGATCATCAAGGTCAAGGAACCGATAGCTTCAGAATTTGCCTATTTACGAAAAGGCCAAATTCTCTACACCTATTTGCACCTCGCTGCGGCGCAGGAGCTGGGTCACGAACTAATCAAGCGTGGTGTCAACGCCATCGCTTACGAGACCATTCAGTTGACTAACGGTTCCCTGCCGCTCCTGACTCCGATGAGTGAAGTCGCGGGTCGAATGTCCGTACAGGTGGGTGCACAATGCCTGCAAAAACATAAAGGCGGCAAGGGTCTTTTGCTCGGCGGTGTGCCGGGAGTTCGCCGCGGCCGCGTTGCTATCATTGGTGGCGGTGTGGTCGGTATCAACGCGGCAAAAATGGCGATCGGTCTTGGGGCGCGCGTGACAATTCTCGACGTCAGTGCGGCTCGTCTAGCCTATCTCGATGATATCTTTGGTACCGACGTGGACACGATGATGTCAAACCCCGAAAACATCGCGACCGCCGTGCACGAAGCGGATTTGGTTGTGGGCGCGGTGCTCATCGCCGGTGCTAAAGCGCCCCGATTGGTGACGCGCGATATGGTGCGTTCGATGGAGCCTGGCTCTGTCATCGTCGATGTCGCCATCGACCAGGGAGGCTGTATCGAAACGATTCGGCCGACAACACACGACGACCCCGTATTTGTCGAAGAGCAGGTTCTGCACTACGGCGTGACCAATATTCCAGGCGATGTCCCCAAGACATCGACTTACGCACTGACCAATGTCACCCTGCGTTATGCCCTCGAGTTGGCGAACAAAGGCCTTGAGAAAGCTCTGCGTGAGTCTACGGCTCTGCAGCTCGGTCTCAACACCTATCAGGGTCAAGTCGCGCACCCTGCAGTCGCGGAAGCTCTCAGTTTGGCTTACGATCCGCTAAAATTTTAATTCCCCCGCCGGTCGCCCTGCAAGCGGTGACCGGTTCCTGAAGGTCCTCCCCATGACATCGAGCTACACTCTCATCGATTCTGGCCACTTTCAAAAACTCGAGCAGGTGGGCCCCTTTCGCTTAGTCCGTCCGTCTCCACAGGCGGTTTGGAAACCTCGACTTGATCCTGCGTTGTGGAAAAAGGTCGATGCCGAGTATCGACGCTTCAGCGGTGGGGATGGGAAATGGACCCTCCACAACAAAAAGCTACAGAATCCTTGGACTATCGACTACGGCGGTCTTCGACTTCAACTCCAATTGACTGAATTTGGGCATCTGGGTCTGTTCCCTGAGCAGATCATGAACTGGCAGAGGATTCGTCGCCTTTGTTACGATTTTACCCGTGAGGGACGGGAGATGCATGTGTTGAACCTCTTTGCTTATACAGGAGGTTCGAGCTTGGCTGCGGCACAGGGAGGAGCTCAGGTGGCTCACGTGGATGCTTCCAAGACCAGTGTAAACTGGGCCCGGGACAACGCTGGTCTTAACCAACTTGCCGAGTCACCGATTCGCTGGTTGATCGACGACGTCCAGAAGTTTGCGAGTCGCGAATTGAGGCGCAGTCGACGTTACCATGGGATCATCCTAGATCCTCCAAGTTTCGGTCGTGGGGCGAAGAACGAGGTTTGGAAAATTGAAGAGCATCTTTTGCCTTTGCTGGATGTCTTGCAGGAGCTCTTAGCAGACGATTTCCGTTTTTTACTTTTGAGTTCACATTCGAACGGGTACACGCCCGTCGCGATGCAAAATTTGCTACTGGCGATGACGCGAGGTCAAGCAGGACGTTTTCTTGCCGAAGAAATGCTTGTGACAGAGGCAGATTCCTTGAGGGCCCTTCCGAGTGGGGCTTCGACCTGGTTTATCAGGGAGTGAGCGATGCTAAAGATTACAAGCCTCCAGAATAGTAAAGTCAAGGAGCTGCTCCAACTTAGAGAAAGTCGACACAGGCGCGAGACGGGACTTTTTTTGATCGAGGGTGCTCGTGAGCTGGAGCGAGCCTTGGCGAGTGCTTATCAGCTTCGGTCTCTGTTTTTTTGTCCTACCCTGCTCAGCGAGTCCGCACGTCACATCCTTGTCACAACACCGGATAAGTTCAAATTAGAATTGACAGAAGCCGTGTTCGCCAAGGCAGCCGTGCGGGAAAGCAGCGACGGGATCCTCGCTGTACTCGAGCAACGTTCGATCAGCCTCGAGGATTTGAAGTTGCCGGCAGAACCCTGGTTACTGGTTCTTGAAGATGTAGAGAAACCAGGGAATCAGGGAGCTCTAGCCCGAACTGCGGATGGGGCAGGCGTCGACGCTTTGATCGTATTGGATCCCAAGGCGGATCTCTACAATCCTCACGCCGTACGCGCGAGTGTTGGCGCTCTGTTCAGTCGACCTCTGGTTGCCTGCGGGCGCGAGTCGTTTCTACGCTTCTGCCAGGATCAAAAGATCCGTATCGTGACAGCGTCACCGTTTGCGAGTCGTTTTCATTTTGAAGCGAAGCTGGATGGTGCCGTTGCGATCGTTTTGGGATCGGAGGCCAGGGGTCTCTCGGACGCCTGGCAGTACGTTGAGCATCAGGCGGTGAAGATCCCGATGTGCGGCCTAGCCGACTCCCTTAACGTGTCCGTCGCTGGAGCTGTGATTCTCTACGAAAGTTTGCGTCAAAGGAGTCTTAAGACTCCTCGCCCGTCGTAGCGTCGTCTTCCGTCGATGCGTGCTTTTTGCCCGCGTAAAGCTCGAAAATCAGGAGGCGGCAGGGGATACCGCCGTTGTCCACGGGAATGCGACGTTTGGGACGCAGGCCGATGAACTTGTACGGACTTTCCTCGGCTACAAGGAGAGCGGCGGTCCAACCTGCATACTTCTGTTTCAGAGTGTCGCCAACCTTCTGGTAGAACTCGACCATATCGTTCTCAGAGCGTTTGCCGATCCGTTCCCCGTAAGGAAAATTACTGAGGAGCAGACCCTGGCTCGCCGGAGCAGGGAGGTCGAAAAAAGAACCCTGTTTGAACTGAATGTGACGCTCCACGCGGGCCCGAAGAGCGTTTTCGCGTGCGGCTGTCACAAATCGGCCGTCGATATCCGAAGCAAAAATTGCGGCCCGCGGCACCTCCTCCCGGTCCTGGCGACAACTTTCTTGAACGTCTCGCCAGAGACGGCTGTCAAAGGTGGCCAGATGCTCGAAGCCGAAGTCACCCTTGCGACGGTGAATCAGGGGAGCTTTATTCAGAGACAAAAATGCTGCTTCGATGGCGATGGTCCCCGATCCACACATGGGATCGTAAAAGGTCTGTGAACCATCGTAACCGATGAGGCGAAGCAGCGCTGCTGCAAGGTTTTCCTTGATAGGAGCCGGGTGGTTATCACCTCGATAGCCCCTCTTGTGCAGCGATTTTCCAGAGGTATCGAGTGAGAGAGTCAGTTCGCCTCCTGCGAGATGCGCAACAACTCGGATTTTCGGATGCTTGAGGTCAACCTTGGGCAAAGGCCTCTCCAGTTTTCGAAAATGATCTTCGAGGCCTAAGCGGACTGCTTTGCTCAGGAGAGTTGCCGAAGGAAATTCTGGACCCCGGTCGCCGACGACGCCTTCAATCAGGTAGGTGCTATCGGGGCGGAAATACTCCTCCCACTTGACTTTGCGAGCCTGATTCGTCACGACGGCAAGACTTGAGCCTGAGCCTTGGCGAAGCATCTGGAGGAGGCGGCTTGGAGTCTGGAGCCGCAAATGCAGGCGGTAAGCCGTCGCCAGCTCAGCTTCAAAGCGGACAGCCGCGTAAGCTTTGTCAATGTTCACGGCACCGTAGCCCTCTAGTTCCTGGGCGACAATGTCCACCAGGTCCTGGGCACAGATGGCTATATAGGTTGAGCGCACGCTGGTTTCCTTTTTATGGATGTGAGGTTGATGGACAGCGCTAAAGCTTGAGATCACGGCATATCCCCGAGGATGATTTACTCAATCACGAGATTCAGGTATTTCTGAAACCTCTCGCTAGAAGGGCATCAAATCTTATAAAGGAATGGCTTATGGCAGATGTTAAGCAGCAAGTCAAAGACCTCGAGAAGTCGATAGATTTCACCAAGACCAAATACCAAGTCAATTTAGATACGTCGTTTGGGCCTATTCACGTAGAATTATTCCCTGACGTCGCCCCTGGGCATAGTAAGAACCTGATCGCATTGTCCAAGGCTGGCTTTTATGACGGTCTTACCTTTCATCGGATCGTCAAAGGCTTTGTGATCCAAGGTGGTTGCCCCAATGGCAGTGGCACAGGCGGTCCCGGTTATACCGTAAATGCGGAATTCAACAATCGTCCGCATGAGCCCGGCGTGCTGTCCATGGCGAGGACCAATGACCCCAACTCGGCCGGCTCTCAGTTTTTCATCTGCCTCGAGCGCGTCCCTTATCTCGATGGTCAATACACTGTTTTCGGGCGAGTTGCCGACAAAGAAAGTTTGGAAGTTGTGAAAAAGATCGGTGAGGTTCGAACGGGACCCCAGGATCGACCTTTGGATCCCGTCTTCATCACAAAAGCAGTCGTTGTTGAGTCGCCGCTTTAAGCGGTAGGGAGGCCCACCGAAGCAAGGGGTTCGGTGGGTTCCAAGATGGCTTAAAAGGGCTTGGTTTTGGCGAGGTAAGCGCCCAGAAGTCCGAGTGCGATCGTGATGCCCCAAAGGACGCCGGACAGAGAGCGTTTGCGTGCCGCAATGGCGCCCATGCCGCCCAGCACGAGCCAAGCCACAAGCTTGACCATGACCCAGCCACCCATAGGAATTTGCAGTTTGGCAAGCATGCCAAAGCCCGCAACCAAGGCCAAGACCAATCCGAGTCCGTGAAAGATGGCAATCCAGGTCCGGCCCGGGCGTGCCTTGGCGTCACCAGAATTCATGGCGGCCACGAATTGCCCACCCAAGGCCGAAAAGACCATGAACAGGCCCAGAAAGTGGATCAGACGGTAGAACTCATAGGACATAATAGCTCCTCAGCGAATTGACATTGCCGACAGTCCCAGGAATGTAGGGGAAAAAAGGAGGCGACGCTAGAGTATTCGAATGTCCTGTTAGTAGGTTGCTCGGTCAGTTGCATGGTAGGCTGGACGCTGTCCAGTGTGCCTTGTCAATCACTTGAAGTTGGTTTCGACGCGAGGTGCATCAGGTTTGCAAGGTGGGAGCGGGCGTGAGGTGCGTGCAGGGGGGGCGAGGTTTTTTTCGCCACGATGCTGCCGGTCCCTTTTTGGACTTCCCCTCGCGAGACGGAACGTATAGGGAGGACATATGTTGGTGCTCGGTTCCTACGGACTCGTTCTTGGGCTCCTCGGCTGGATGGTGCTGCGAGTAGCGATGGGGACAGCAGGGCCTAATCCTGTCAACGACACGCTGCAGGATCTTGGGGTGTACGGTCTCTTGTTGCTCCTTGCAAGTTTAGCGGTTCGTCCTCTGGTCCAGACAAAGGGCTGGCGTCGGCTCTTGCCTCTCCGGAAGGCATTCGGGCTCCAGGGCTTTGCTTTGGTGAGTTTGCATGTACTGATCTACCTAGGTCTCGATCAAGGTTTTGAGTTCGATATGTTGCTCGAAGATTTTGCCAAGCGCCTCCATATTCGATGGGGGATTCTCGCCTTTTTCTTGCTCTTGCCCCTTGCCGTCACCTCACACCGCTATGCCCAGAGGAAGCTCGGCAAGACTTGGAAAAAGCTCCACACACTCGCCTACCCCGCCATTGTTCTATCTGCACTCCATGCATGGCTGGCTCCAAAAACCTGGGAGCCCTTGTTCCTAGCGACCCTGCTCCTTGCTATGGGTTTGCTGGTGATTCGCTGGAAGCCTGTGATGCAAAGGCTGCAAACTTGGACCAAGAGGACGTCTGCCACGGATGGATAAGTATCGGGCGGGACTTAGCATGTTCGATAGGGTCCCCAAACACCCAATGCACGTGCGGTCCATGAGCCGCTAAGGGTTTTATAGAGCGCCGCGGTAGTGCCATTCTAGGAGGTACACGACGTTTGTCGTTGCACCCTGTGATCATGAGGGGTCAGTCTTTTTTCGTCTTGCCGAAAAAAAATTGCTAAGAAGCTTTGACGCTTCCTCGAGTCGAACGCTGTCTCGGACTTCATAGCGGTGGTTCAGGCGCTTGTCTTCATGAATGCGGTACAGACTCCCGAGCGCTCCCCCTTTAGGATCCCATGCGCCAAAGATCACGCGCCGAAACCGAGCTTGATAGATGGCCCCTGCGCACATGAGACAAGGTTCCAGAGTTACGTAGAGATCACAATCTGTCAGACGCCAGCGACCGAGAATCTGAGCCGCTCGTTCGATTGCAATCAGTTCTGCATGGGCGATAGGCTGCGCCAGAGTCTCTCTGAGATTGAGCCCAGTGCTGATCAAACGGTCCTGGGTGACGATCACAGCTCCGACTGGAACTTCCTGTAAATAGGCTGCAGAACGTGCTAGGGACAATGCCCACTGCATCCACTTGTCATCCAGTGCAGCTTGTTGCTGAGGATCGGTCGTCAACTTTTCATCCTGCGTTTGGCTAAATGTTTGCCCACATTGCCCAAGCGTCGGAGCCCCAAGTGGCCCATGACCTCCTCGGCGGTTTTTCCGCTCTCCAGCTGGTGCTGAATCGCGTGATGGCGCAGTCCTTCCGTATGCAGCTGTTTGATGCCAAAGCGGTCACCCAATTCGTGAAGCATGAACTTGAGGCCGTGGCGAGTCAACTGGGGAAGAACCAGAGAACTGTCTTTGCCCTTGAAGGCGACAAACATCCATCGGTATCGTAGCCGTTGCTCCTGCGTCAGTGGCTTGAGCCACGCTTGAAAGGACTCGGCGTAGCGATCGAGATGTGCAGCGGACTCCTTGCGAAGAGCGATGGTACGTGCCTTTTGCCCGGGAATACTCAGGGTATTGAGTTGACTGGAACGAATGTGATCGATCCACTGAAGTTGGATCAGTTCGTGCGCTTTGATCCCTTCATAGGCCAGAAGATGCAGAATTGCTCGATCTCTCAGATTCTTCAGATTATCAGAGGGCAGCACTTCGAGCATCCGCTCGAGACTGCTGTCTTTCACCGCTGGCTTCAGTGTTTCGTCACGTTCGGGCAGCGGCATGGCATCGAAGGGCGAATCGAGGATCAAGCGTTCTTCGGCCAAGAAGCGATAAAATTGCCTAACGCCTATTACCTTGCGGCGAACCGAATTCTCTGCTTCCTTGCCGTCGTGCAAAAGGTGGTCTCGAAACCAAAGCAAGGTTTGAGGCTCGACGGCTTGTAACCCTAGTCCGCTCTGGTGCAGATAGCGCAGGAAATCCTGAGCGTCGCGTGCGTAGGACTCGACCGTAGCGGGTTGCCGGTTCTTAGCCCGCAATGCGGCCTGAAACTGCTCGAGGAGTCGCTCTTGAGATTCCATCATGCGGGACTTCTTTTGTCGGCTGTGTTAAACTATGCAGGATTTCCTGACCATCGATATGATTAAAACAGAGCAGGGAGCGCTTGACAACAATGGGTATCGCTCGTTGGCAGTTAGGGCCTATGTTGACTTTGTTTTTAGGTGGATCGGAACTGGGCGCAGTCGTCAAACCTGACCTAGCTCGATTGGCGCGGATGACGGTGCGGATTAACGACCACGAGCTCGATATCTTGGCGGGTCAAAAGCTCGAGCTGATCCGAGGTGACCAGGTGGTGCTGCTGTATGCCACGTTAGAGCAATCGACCCAGAGTCCTGAGAGCGTGAACTTCGTCGGTTTCCGGGGGGACGGACCTCGGCGCTACCTGGAGGATGATCGGTACGTCGTTATTGATACGGTTAAGCTCAAACGAGGATGGTCGATCGATAAGCAGGGGCGCCTCTACCGCATCGAAGCAAAAACCGGTAAGACAATACATGGCGAGGTGGAAGTCGTCATCACCAAGCCCGACCTGGAGCAGTTGGACCTTGAAGTCGACGGACAGCATCAGGCGCTTGGCCCTGGCTCGGTCCTGGAGCTGAAGTCCACCGATCGCATCCAGGTCAAAAACATTCGCACCAATCATCCAAGACTGGATCGCGAGGTGCGGGTGCAGTTCGTGGATCAAGGAATTCAGGATGGGGTCAAAGTGGTGAAACTTGATCTCCTGCATCGGCAGTTTTCCTTTGCTTCGATCTGGCTGCACATGAAACCGTAAATCCTGCCTTTGACGGGGCCGACTCCAAGCGAAGGTTTCGCTCGGTCGGGGGGCGTCGGGCAAGGATGTGGAGGCAGACCCCAATTGGCAAAGGATTGGATGAAATGGATCGGGCTTGGCAGCCGAGAGGAGCGACGCCGCTTCTTTGAAGTCATGGCCATGATGGGCGTGACCCTGCTTTTTGTGGCTTTGTCGCGACTTGAAGGTCGACTCTTCGATCTTAGTAAGGCGCTGTCGCAGCATCAGGAGTTTCTCAACTCACTCGTCTATTTTGGGCTGATCAACGTTAACGTCGTACTCATCTTGATTCTTAGCTTCCTCCTGTTTAGAAATATTGCCAAGCTTGTCGTCGATCGGCGCCGCGGGGTGATCGGATCACGCTTGAGAACCAAGCTGGTTATCGCACTCGTTTTCTTCGCCGTTGCTCCGACCGCCTTGCTATTTTATATCTCGACTCGCTTCTTGACCGAGAGTTTCGAAACGTGGTTTTCCTCGCGTGTAGAAGCTACCATGCACAGGACTCGAGAGGCTGGCGCTATGGTCTACGATCGTGACCAGCGTCGCCTCGCAAATCTCGCCCGGATCGCTCTGCAAAGGGTCGATATCGAAGCTCCCGGACCCTTTCAAGAAAATGACTTGCCTCATTTAGACCCAGCTCGTCTGAAGGGATTTGCTCGAGAGTTTCGCGTCAGCAGTGTCCGGGTTTATAATCAGGACGCCGAAGCGATTTGGAGGAGTGATGCAGATAAGAGCCAGCCATCATCCAAGGAGCTACGCTTCGTCGTACAAGCTCTCCAACGCTTCCAGGCTAATGCTGGGATGATTTCAAGGGCGATAATCGATGCCGATGAAGGTCGGGATGTTGTGAGGGGTGTTGCCCCTTTGCTCGATCCAAGCACCCGAAAGGTCCTCGGTGTGATCGTTGTGGAGGAACGCTTTGAGACACAGATTCTCCAGAGTGTCGAAACTATCATCGAACAATTCGCGAGTCTCAAGCCAGGCGCCGAGCTGATTCGTCTCAGCTATGTGATCCTCCTCATCCTGATGGTGGTGATCATCGTTTTCTCGGCAACCTGGCTCGGCTTTTACGTCGCCCGAGGTATCATCGCTCCGATCCAGACTCTGGCCGATGCCACCCGCGAGATTGCCATCGGCAACTACAATATTGCGCTCGAAGTCAAATCTGACGATGAGACCGGTCAGCTCACGAGAGCCTTCAACAGCATGACCTCCGACCTGCGAGCGAGTGCTTACAAGGTTAGAGATTTTACCGCTCAATTGGAAAAAACCAACGAAGAGCTCGATCAGCGGCGAAAGTACATGGAAGTGATACTGCGTAACATTAACGCAGGCGTGATCTCCGTCGATCCTTCGGGGCGCGTCGCTTCAATCAATCGTGCGGCTGAGCGGCTCCTGAATCTCGAAGCTGTGCGCTGTTTGGGTCTGCCGATTGAGCAGGCTCTGGAGCCAGGATTGGTCGAGATGCTGTGGCAGCCCATCGCCGAACGTGTTCAGTTCGCTCCCTTCAGTGGCGAGATCGACCTCGCCGACATCGGACGAGATCTGACTCTTATTGCTGACGCGACCCGTATTCTCGACGAAGATAACGAAGACCTCGGGATTGTGATCGTCTTTGATGACGCAAGCGAGCAGATCAAAGCCCAGCGCGTAGCAGCCTGGCGGGAGGTTGCGCGCCGGATCGCTCATGAGATCAAAAATCCGATCACACCGATTAAAATCAGTGCGCAGAGGCTCCTCCGAAAATTTGGAGACCAGTTCACAGGAAAAGACTATCAGGTTTTCGTATCCTGCATAGAAACCATCATTTCGGAAGTCGATGCCCTCCGTGATCTGGTGAACGAGTTTTCCAAGTTTTCCCGTCTGCCGACTGTCAAGACCAAGCCGGAGAACGTCAATACCATCCTGCGGGATGTAGTCGGACTTTTCAGTATGAGCTACAGCGCAATTGAGTTCGATAGCTCGGGTCTCGCCGAAGATTTGCCTCTCGTTGCCCTGGATCGGGAGCACATGGTACGTGTCTTTACCAACATCATCACCAATGCGATTGCTTCCATTCCCGAGGAGCGGGATAAAGGGGCGATCGCACTACGCACGCTCTGGCTCTATGAGTATCAGGTCGTCCGGGTTGAAATTGCGGACAATGGTTGTGGCATACCTGATCATCTGAAGCAGAGGGTCTTAGAGCCTTATTTTTCCACCAAAAAAGAAGGCACTGGTCTTGGTTTGGCGATCGTCAATCAGATCGTGTCGGATCATGGTGGTTATCTACGCATCATTGATAATCAACCGATCGGGACCGTGATCGTCATAGAATTGCCTCGTGATGAGGCAAAAGGATTTAAGAGGACCTAAGATCAATGTCGGAAAGCAATCAGAAAATAGCCGAGCCTTTGCTGGCTCTCATTGTCGATGACGAAGAGAAGATCCGAAAGACTCTTGCTGAGGTCTTTGACGATGAAGGTTGGCAGACCTTGACCGCAGAGAACGGTAAAGCTGGGCTGCAACTTTTCAACCGGCATCAGCCTGATCTTGTGCTCCTTGACGTATGGATGCCGGGTATGGATGGCATTGAAACCTTGCAGAAGATGCGTCAATTCAATGCTAAGATTCCTATCGTGATCATGAGTGGACACGGTACTATTGAAACCGCTGTGCGGGCGACCAAGCTCGGGGCTTTTGATTATCTTGAAAAACCTCTCTCTCTGGACAAAATTTTCCCACTTTTGGAACATGCTAAGCAGATACGAAACCAGCAAGAAGAACGAAGTCGTCAGAGTACAGTTCCTGAGTTGATCGGTAATTCGCCCTTGATCCTCCAGATCAAAAGGCAGGTTCAGATGGTTGCGCCGCGCAACGCCTGGATTTTGATCACGGGGGAAAATGGGACAGGCAAAGAGGTGGTCGCCCGCAATATCCACGAGACCAGCTCTCGATCACAAAAGCCCTTTGTAGCTGTTAACTGCGCAGCGATCCCTGAGGAATTGATTGAATCCGAGCTGTTTGGTCACGCTAAGGGTGCCTTTACCAATGCCATAGCAGCCAAGAAGGGCAAGTTTGAGCTTGCGCATCAGGGGACCCTTTTTCTTGATGAAATCGGCGATATGTCTCTTCGTACTCAGGCGAAGATTCTAAGGATCCTTCAGGAGCAGCAGTTCGAACGGGTCGGAAGTACCGAGACACAGCATGTGGATGTGCGAGTCATTGCTGCAACCAACAAGGATTTGAAGGAGCAGATTAAGCTCGGGCATTTCCGCGAAGACCTCTACTATCGGCTCAATGTGGTGCCGTTTCATTTGCCTCCTTTGCGCGAGCGGGGGGATGATATCGTGGAGCTCACTCAGCATTTTTTGGGGAGAATGGGGTTGGAGCTCGGCGAGAAACAAAAGAGCCTGACACCCGAAGCTGTCAAGGTACTGAGTGAATATCCCTGGCCTGGTAACATCAGGGAATTGAAGAACCTGCTCGAACGGGTGTGTATCATGAGTGATGGCGATAGCATCGATGCGGATGCTCTTCGATTTCACCTAGGGCTTGAAATCAAAGAAGCAGAGGCCAGCAATCCTGAATTCATGAATGCGGCTACTTGGAAACAGGCGAAAACAGACTTTGAAAGAGCATATATTCTCGGTAAGCTAGAGGAAAATCAGTGGAACATCACCAAGACTGCTGACGCAATTGGCCTGGAACGAAGCAATTTGCACCGGAAAATGAAACTTTACGGCATCGAACCCAAACAAAAGGGATGAATCATGTCGAACAAGCGAGAAGTGAGTTTACAGCCAGTGGCAGACGGGCTCCTGCTCACCGGCGATCCGTTTCAGATGGCCGAAGATTGGGAGCTCCGAGATCTAGGGCGTGGACGCTTTTTGCTCGAGACGGTTCACAAATTGAACGGGATGCGTGGCGATTCTTCGGGTTTTGGTCTGCTTAATCACTCCAGCTATGTGGCCCTTCTAAAGGGGCTTGTCCGAGAGGGCTTCGAAGGTGTTGTATCGCTGGACCTCGGCGACAGCGTCAAGCGACTCTATTTTCGGCAAGGTGAGCTGATCTTTGCTGCCTCGAATCAGATGGACGATCGCCTGGGTGAAGTCCTGTATCGGGCCGGTTGGATCACGCTCGACCAACTGACCGAAGCAGCCGTCCAGGTGAATCGGCAGACCAAGTTTGGTAAGGTTCTGCTTGAGAGTCAGGTTTTTTCTAGCAGTCAGCTATGGGATGCACTTAAGCTGCAGGTTCTATCGATCTTTCAGTCGACTCTCCTCCATGAAAAGGTCTACCTGCAGATCGAAGCGGAACCTCAAGCAGCGCCGACGGCTGTTGCCCTGGATGATGCGACCGAACATATCATCGATGACGGCCTCGGATATGCTGAAATGGTAAGGCGGTTTTGTGAGAAACTGCAACCTAACGTTGGGATTGAAAAAATTCAGGCTACATGCCACCGGTTGAAGCTCTCGCTGGGAACCTTTGTCGGGGATGTCGTCGAGCTAGCCTCGGGGCACAATACGATTCAGGGTTTTCTCGAGCACTCGAAGTTAACTCAAATGACAACCCTCTGTGCATTATTCGACGCAGTTCATCGCCGTGTTCTTCAGCTTGAGGGCTTCGATCCAGATCTCAGGGGGCTCCGCGGTAAAGACACGGTGCGAGAGATTAAGAGCATCATTGATGCATATCACCATATTCTAGGGGAGGCCAAAAAGGCATTCACGGAGGAAGATCTTTCCTTTCCGGTCGTGGAGCTTGAACTGTTTCTGGATCAGCAGTATAGGTACAGGCGGTCACCCGTGTTTGTTCTGCCGGATGGGACGATCGCTCCCGAAGCGGTCGTCAGCATCTACGCCAAAGCACGCACCAGCCGACGCCAAAGCGAGGCGATGACTCGACAGCTTCAGGGTCTCATCTTGTTTCTTCTCCAAATCGTCGGTGACCTTTTGCCAGGCGGCAAAGGCTGGGAATTGAAAAAGACCCTACTAGTTATGATCACGTGAACAAAAAAAAACCGTTTCCCCAAAGAAAGCCGCGCCGCACCCACCGAGAGCCCAGCAATGGACTCTTTCTAAACAGCTGGTCGGCGCTCGAAGAGTACCTCAAGGTTCAGCCCGAGAGTATCCAGGACATCCACTTTGCGGCTCGTGAGGAGAAGCGACTCAGCGCCTTGCTCGCTCGGTACCAGGTACAGATCCCGCATAAAATCGACGAGGAAGTCCAGGAAGGTCTGCGAGCTCAGGTTCGCCTCCGACTCGGCGATGAGGACTCATTCCTGGAGCTTGCGGCGGGTAAAAGTCGTGATCTTGTTGTGGCTTGCGACCACATCACCGACACGAGGAACCTGGGGGCCATTGCCCGGACGGCGGCATTTTTTGGTGTCCAGCACCTGCTGCTACCCAAAGACCGCCAGGCTCCTATCACGTCCGCCACCCTGGGGGCTGCGCAGGGAGCTTTTGCTCGTCTGGAGGCCGTGCCGGTTACAAACCTGGCTCGAACGCTCGTTCAGCTCAAAGATCGAGGCTATTGGATCCTGTCCGCTGATATGGGGGGCACGCCCCTGACCGAGATGCGACAAAGCTACGAGAAAGCCGTGCTGGTCTTGGGTTCTGAGGATAAGGGCATCGGTGCAAACATCCTTTCGAAGAGCGACGTCCGGATCTCCATACCATCCCCGGACAGTCAGCTGGAGTCACTTAATGTTTCGGTCGCTGCCGGTATACTCATTCACGCTCTGCATCAGCGATCCAGCATTGTCCAAAATAGCTCGAGAGGGTAGCTTTCGCTTGACAGCGATCGCGCACTGAGTGTAATTCACTCTAACGCTCGAGGCGCTAAACTATTTTTTGGTGTTTACGACGAAGAGCTCCAGGTGCTGGCGTAGCTCAATTGGTAGAGCAGCTGACTTGTAATCAGCAGGTTGCGGGTTCAAGTCCCATCGCCAGCTCCATCAGACGATCGATTGCAAACTTAAGCGAAAGCTCAGGTTGCAGATGCGGAGGAATGCCCGAGTGGCTAAAGGGGGCAGACTGTAAATCTGTTGGCTCAGCCTACGGTGGTTCGAATCCACCTTCCTCCACCACCAGTCTTCTGTCGGTTCGTCGGTTAGGTTCAAGAGCGGGAGTAGCTCAGCTGGCTAGAGCATTAGCCTTCCAAGCTAAGGGTCGCGGGTTCGAATCCCGTTTCCCGCTCCATACCTAACCAACAGGTCAGAAGCCATTCTCCGATGAGAAATGTGACGAACCAAGCTAGAGAGTTGACGAGATCTGGAGTAAACGTTACAACGCTAACTCGCGATTTACGTCGACCTGCCGTCTGGCAAACGGGATTATTCGGTAAAGGCAGTTCAGGCTCCTTCTGATAGACCGGCTTCGCAATGCGAAAGTGCTAGATTGACCATCGCGTAAGAAATGCCCGGATGGCTCAGTAGGTAGAGCACGTCCTTGGTAAGGACGAGGTCACGGGTTCGAATCCCGTTCCGGGCTCCATTCAGCATCATAGCGGGAGACCTCAGCTAGTCTCTGCGATGAATCATCATAGATCAGTCGATATTTTATACAGAAGTGTTACTTCGCTTTCTGCCGTTAGCGGGAGGAAAAAATGGCAAAAGAAAAGTTCGAACGCAGTAAACCCCACGTAAACATCGGCACCATCGGCCACGTCGACCATGGTAAAACGACTCTCACAGCTGCTATCACCAAGGTCATGTCCTTGGCCTACGGCGGGGTTGCGAAAGCTTTTTCCGAGATCGACAACGCTCCCGAAGAGAAAGCTCGTGGTATCACCATCAACACGTCACACGTCGAGTACACCTCAGCCAACCGCCACTACGCGCACGTTGACTGCCCAGGTCACGCTGACTATGTGAAGAACATGATTACCGGTGCAGCTCAAATGGACGGTGCGATCCTTGTTGTTTCCGCGGCTGACGGCCCTATGCCTCAGACGCGCGAACACATTCTGCTTGCTCGTCAGGTCGGCGTGCCACGAATCGTAGTATTCATGAACAAGTGCGACATGGTTGACGACGCGGAACTCCTCGACCTCGTGGAAATGGAAGTACGCGAACTCCTCAGCACCTACAAATTTCCAGGCGATGAGACCCCGATCATTCGCGGCTCCGCTTTGAAGGCCTTGGAAGCTGCTTCCGCTGCTGACGACTGGGCTAAGAAAGTTGTCGAGCTCATCGCTGCATGCGACGAGTACATCCCACTTCCAGAACGTCCTATTGATCGCCCCTTCCTGATGCCAATCGAGGACGTTTTCTCGATCTCGGGTCGCGGTACTGTTGTGACAGGTCGTGTCGAGCGCGGTATCATCAAGGTCGGTGAAGAGATGGAAATCATTGGTCTGAAAGAGACCACGAAGACCACCTGTACAGGCGTTGAAATGTTCCGGAAGCTGCTTGACGAAGGTCAGGCTGGTGACAACGTAGGTATCCTCCTCCGCGGTACCAAGCGTGAAGAAGTGATGCGCGGTCAGGTTCTGGCTAAGCCAGGTTCAATCACTCCGCACAAACGCTTCAAAGCTTCGATCTACGTCTTGACCAAAGAAGAAGGTGGTCGCCATACCCCTTTCTTCAAAGGCTACCGTCCTCAGTTCTACTTCCGTACGACGGACGTAACTGGTTCGATCAAGTTGCCGGATGATGTTGAGATGGTTATGCCTGGTGACAACATCGACATCGAAGTCGAGCTTATTCAGCCGATCGCGATGGATAAAGAGCTGCGCTTCGCAGTTCGTGAAGGCGGCCGTACTGTCGGCGCCGGTGTTGTGGCCGAGATCCTTGACTAATTGAATCCGTAATAAACCCATAGCCTCCTGGCTATGGGTTCTCTGCCTTCTGTCGACTAGACAAAGAGGCAGGAGCGGTGTAGCTTCTAGACAAGTCCTTATAGGCGAGTAGCTCCAATGGTAGAGCATCGGATTCCAAATCCGACTGTTGTGGGTTCGAGTCCCTCCTCGCCTGCTTATCCTTTGTCCTTTGGAAGAAGCAAAGTGGTGAGCGTCGGCTCAGTGAGCGGGCCTGCACCTCAGACGTGATTTCCCTCTGAGTTCCGACACGACTTCCGAGCTTATTCTTGACCTCGCATCCTTAGGTGGAAGCTGGTTCAAGAATAGGCTATTGGCGCGATAGGATCCGATCACTGCATATCCGTCAGGGTGCGGTGGAATCTAAGGGGAGTTCTCGATGAATAAAGACGACTCATACTGGCTGAAGGTATCCTACGTCCTTTTCTGGGCCATTACGGGTTACACCTTCTGGAAAGCTTTGGGCACGCTCGGTATCCAAACTGGTTGGTCCGATCGATACGACTGGTATAGTATCGCGGCTACCGTTGGGGCTGTGGGCTTAGGCCTCGGCGCGACCTACTTGATCGGGAAAAGCAAGGAGCGTCACGATTATTTTTTGGCTGCGATTCAGGAACTTCGTAAAGTGACGTGGCCAAGTATGCCGGATACGCGGCGGATGACTCTGATCGTCTGTGTCGTTGTCGGAATTTTTGCTGTCATTCTTGCGGTGTTTGACTTGGTCTGGGCTAAGATACTAGGTCTGCTCATCGCTTAATAGCGCCGATTCTCCTTGCTCGCCAGGGGTGATACTATATTTCAGTAACGCCTTCGGGTCTCTTGCGCTTATCTCTGACTCGCCTCCGCGAGACATCGGAAAGCTCGGGCCACAGGCGGCAGTACCAAGCGGCGCTTTGGCTGTTCTGTGTTTCGCCCATCGTGACCAATTGCTAGCAAAGAGGCAGACATCATGACTTATAATCTGAAATGGTACGTCATACACACGTATTCTGGGTTTGAGGAAAAAGCCAAGAGTGGCCTAATTGACCGCGCTAAGAGTGAAGGTCAACAGGAGAAGTTTGGTGAGATCTACATTCCCCATACGATCAGCGAGACCGTGAACAAAGCTGGTAAGAAGCGTTCGGTTTCGCGGACTTCATTTCCGGGCTATATCATCGTCCAGATGCATCTCGACGATGAGTCCATGCACATCGTCAAGAGTACGCCGAAAATCACAGGTTTTGTCGGTAATGCAAAGCATCCCAAGCCTTTGCCCGACCACGAGGTCTTGCGCATGACTTCGCCCGAGGCGGTGAAGGAGAAGAAGGAAGTCGTTCAAGAGGTTCACTTCTCGAAGGGCGAGTCGGTGAAGGTGATGGACGGTCCTTTCTCGAACTTCGACGGCGTCATCGATGAGGTGCGCCCAGACAAGTCGAAGGTTCGCGTCTTGGTCAGTATTTTCGGGCGGGAAACTCCGGTTGAACTAGAGTATAACCAGGTCGAAAAGATTTAACGGGCTCATTTTGAGCCTTTCCATAGGACGGACGGTGTCCGGTCCCGGCTGCTTTCGCTGTATTAAGGCTTGACGGGGCATGGAAAATAACGTAAACCCCGTTCTCCAAGTCTTGATTCAGATCGCTACTCTGTAGCGCAAACAAGGAGCTTACATCGTGGCAAAGAAGGTTGTCGGATTTATCAAGCTGCAGATTCCGGCAGGCAAAGCAAACCCCGCTCCTCCCATTGGCCCAGCTCTCGGCCAGAGGGGTGTCAATATCATGGCCTTCTGCAAAGAGTTCAACGCTAAGACGCAAAAGCAGGTCGGATCGATCCTTCCCACTGTGATCACCGTTTACGCTGATAAGTCATTTAGTTTTATAACCAAGAGTCCTCCGGCATCTGACCTTCTCAAGAAGGCAGCGAAAGTCGAGAGAGCATCGCAGACGCCTGGCAAAGCCCTTGCAGGATCCGTCACGATGGAACAGGTAAAAGAGATTGCGAAGACCAAGATGGAAGACCTCAACGCTTACGATGAAGCGGCTGCAGTGAAGATCATCATGGGGTCTGCCCGCTCGATGGGTATTGAAGTCAAGTAAGCTACACATAGTAGGAGAGCCTGAAGGTCAGGCTCGATCGGACTACGGAGAATATTTATGGCTCAGCGAGGAAAGAAGTACCGCGCAGCCCTCGCCCAGGTTGATCGTAATAAGCAATACGATCTACTCGAGGCCTGCACTCTCGTCAAAAACACGTCCTATTCCAAAATGGATGCCTCAGTCGACCTTGCCGTCAACCTCGGAGTGGATCCCCGTCACGCGGATCAAAACATCCGTGGCGCGACGGTTCTGCCACACGGCTTAGGGAAGAAGGTTCGTATCGTCGTTTTCGCTAAGGGCGAAAAGGCTGTCGAAGCCAACAACCACAAAGTCGAGTTCGTCGGCGGAGATGATCTAGCCAAGAAAATCCAAGACGGCTGGCTGGAATTCGATCAAGTCATCGCCACCCCCGACATGATGGGTGTTGTCGGACGCCTCGGCAAGGTCCTCGGACCTCGCGGCCTGATGCCAAACCCGAAGCTCGGCACAGTGACTTTCGAGTTGGAGAAGGCCATCACCGAACTTCGCGCAGGTCGTGCGGAGTATCGCGTAGACAAAGCGGGTATCGTGCATACCTCCGTGGGTCGCTCCAATTTCTCAGCAGAACAACTGGCCGAGAACGTGAAGACTATCATCGACACGCTGGTGCGAGTGAAGCCTTCGACCGCTAAAGGTACTTACCTGAAGAAGGTCTCGCTTTCGGCAACCATGGGCCCTGGTGTTCGTGTTGATACGACACCGTTCAAGGTTTAAAGGGGAAGGATGTCATGGATCGTAAGCAGAAACAGGCGCTCCGTGAAAGCACAGCTGAGCGTTTCAAGAAATCTAACGCTGTCATCGTCGCCGAATATCGCGGTCTGACGGTTGAGCAGATGACTAAGCTGCGTGTGGCTCTCCGCAAAGCCAGCGCCGAGTTCAAAGTGGTGAAGAACCGGATCGCGAAAAAGGCGATAGAACTCGACTTCCAAGAAATGGGCGGTTTGGCTCCCAGTTTAAAGGGTCCTATCGGCCTCGTGTGCGCATACGGTGATGCTGCTCAGGTCACCAAGGCCGTACTCGATTTCGAAAAAGACAATCCTAATTTCAAAGTGACCGCGGGTCACATGGAAGGCGCGCCTCTCAATAAGGCGAACCTCCAGGCTCTTGCAGATCTGCCGAGCAAAGAAGTTCTTCTGGCTCAGATCATTGGTTCTCTCGTTGCGCCACATCGCGGTCTTTTGGGTGTACTCAACGGTGTTCCTAGAAATCTGGTACAGGTTATTAACGCTATCAAAGATAAGAAGTCATCGTAATCCTAGAGGGCTTTGGTTCAGGACGAAGCTAATTGGATGTGATTTGGGAGGAAAATCGATATGTCCAACGTGACAAAAGAACAAGTAGTTGCATTTCTCGAGAATCTGACACTGCTGCAGGCAGCAGAACTGGTCAAGGAATTGGAAGACAAATTCGGCGTGAGCGCTGCTGCTCCCGTTGCTTTTGCTCCTATGCCAGGTGCAGGCGCTGCCGCTGCTCCAGTTGAAGAGAAGACCGAGTTCACGGTAGTTCTCACTGACGCTGGTGACAAGAAGATCAACGTGATCAAGGAAATCCGTGCGATCACGGGTCTCGGCTTGAAAGAAGCTAAAGACCTCGTCGAAGGCGCTCCTAAGGAAGTTAAAGCAAACATTCCGAAGGAAGAAGCTGCCAAGATCAAGGACGTCCTTGAGAAAGCTGGCGCCAAGGTCGAGCTTAAGTAATCAGAACTGTCGGAAAGTATATGCAGGTCTAAGTGCTTTTTCGGCATAGCATATCTTTCCGCTTTTTTATTGCTTAAAATCCATATATCCTATTGACTCTGAGGATATGTGAAGTTGGAGAACCTACGCAATGGGTCGCCCGACGTTTGGGAACCAACCCGAGGGCGAGGTCATGCGAAGGTTCTTCAGCCTGTTTTATCGGATACAAGATGCCCAACCTCGCCGCAGTGTCTGTGGAAGCCACTCGGTCTTTCACATTCCATTCCAAGGTAAGCTGCTTGGAGTGAGGATTTTTTTTTCTCTGCGCGAAGGTTGGTAGAATTTCCCACGCGGGACAAAGGCAGATCGGCCTCTCACATTCGGACAAACGGCAGTCCGAGGGAGAGATACCCCTGCGATGTTCCGCTCATCATGCGCTTTCGCCCAGTGAAGGGCCCTCATTCCCAAGAGCCGATAGGCGATGCTTTGCAAGAAGTATCAAATGGTTGGCGCACTCGGGATAGCGGCCACAGTTTCTGTGGGCTGCGGTAGAAGCAAGCCGGTTTCTACTCTGTACTGAACGGGATTCCTTTCATAGGAGTGCTAAATGACCTCCCTCGCTTCCAGTTTTACGCGTCCTCGAAAACGATTCGAAAAGATAACCCCAGCAATCGACATACCTTACCTGATCGAGCTGCAAAAAAACAGCTACAACTCCTTCCTGCAGGCAAACGAATTGCCGCAGAATCGGAAGAGCGTCGGTCTCGAGGCGGTTTTTAATTCGGTCTTCCCGATCACGCATTTCGCAGAGACTGCTTCTGTTGAGTTCGTGAGCTATTCATTCGAAGAGCCGAAGTACACGGTGGACGAGTGCCGTCAGCGGGGCATGAGTTTCGCAGCTCCTCTCAAGGTGGTGATCCGCCTTGTGGTCTGGGATCTTGACAAAGACACGAACGTCAAAAGTATTCGAGATGTCAAAGAGCAAGAAGTCTACTTCGGTGAGATTCCTTTGATGACCGACGATGGTACCTTTATCATCAACGGTACTGAGCGGGTCGTTGTCTCTCAGCTGCACCGCTCTTCGGGTGTCTTCTTCGACCATGACAAAGGTCGCAACAGCGCTTCAGGTAAGCTGCTGTACACTGCGCGCATTATTCCCTACCGCGGCAGCTGGCTAGACTTCGAGTTCGATTCGAAGGATATCCTTTACCTGCGCATCGATCGTCGCCGCAAGATGCACGGCACCATCCTTCTTAAGGCCCTGGGTTATACCGATCAGGAGTTGTTGGATCGTTTCTACAAACGCGAGTCGATCCGAATACGCGAAGGCAAGCTCGAGAAAAAACTGAACTACGAGATTCTCCGAGGTCAGCGGGCCCTTGCGGACCTGGTCGATCCTGCGACTGGCAAAGTATTGGTGAAAAAGGGTCGCCGGATCTCGGTCGGTGCGATTCGGCAGATGGAGCAGGCGGGAATCGAGTATGTGGCCATGGACCAGGAAGAACTGGTAGGCAAGGTTTCAGCGGAAAGCATACTTGACAAGGCTGGAAAGCCCGTTGTTCCGCTGAACACTGAGCTGAGCCTCGAACATCTCGAGAAGATGATTAAGGCAGGTGTAAAAGAATTTTCCGTTCTCTTCATAGACGGCGTGAACGCCGACGCATCGTTTCGCAATACGCTCGTGTCCGACAAGATAGACACGAAAGACGATGCGATTCTGGAAATTTACAAGCGTATGCGCCCAGGCGATCCCCCCACGATCGAACCAGCAACAGCACTGTTTGAAAACCTCTTTTTCAACCCAGATCGCTACGATCTGAGTGCAGTCGGTCGGATGAAGTTGAACCAGAAGCTTGGGCTCGAGATTCCACTCGAGGTTCGGACTCTTACCAAAGAGGACATCCTTCGAACCGTTGAGTATCTGATCGGGCTCAAGAATGAGAAGGGTCAAATCGATGATATCGATAACCTTTCCAACCGTCGTGTCCGAGCTGTCGGTGAGCTCCTGGAGAACCAGTACCGGATCGGTCTTCTTCGGATCGAAAGAGCGATTCGCGAACGTCTGCAGCTGGGAGATGTTGATACACTTCTGCCGCATGACTTCGTCAATAACAAGCCAGCGTCAGCGGTCGTGAAGGAGTTTTTCGGCAGTTCTCAGTTGAGTCAGTTCATGGACCAGACGAACCCCCTGTCGGAAGTTACGCACAAGCGGCGACTGTCAGCGCTTGGGCCAGGCGGGTTAAGCCGCGAGCGGGCAGGCTTCGAGGTCCGCGACGTTCACCCAACTCACTACGGACGTATTTGTCCGATCGAGACGCCTGAGGGTCCGAATATCGGTCTGATCTCATCTCTCGCTTCGTTCGCGAAGGTGAACGAGTATGGCTTTATCGAAACGCCGTTTAAGGCTTTGACAGAAGAGAGTGGCGGACGCAACACAGTTCGTTACTACTCAGCTGCCGAAGAGCATCAGGATCATGTGATCGCCCAGGCTTCGAATGTTCTGTCCGACGACGAAATGGTTTACGCCCGGCGTGCCGGCGAGAGCGAGATCGTTCGGGCAGAGGAAGCTGACCTGATGGACGTTTCGACCAGTCAGCTCGTGTCGGTGGCTGCGAACCTCATCCCCTTCTTGCAAAACGACGACGCCAACCGCGCGCTGATGGGGTCGAACATGCAGCGGCAAGCTGTGCCCCTGCTCAAGACTCGCGCTCCACTTGTTGGGACTGGTATGGAGCGCATCGTTGCTCGGGATTCGGGGGCGACGGTCGTTGCTCGTCGCGATGGTGTGGTCGTTTCGGTCGACGCCGAACGTATCGTGATCAAGACGGAAGACAGCAGCGAAAACCTCACCGAGGTCGGTGCTGAGGTTGACATCTATAAGCTCGAAAAGAACAAACGTTCCAACGTCGACACCTGTATCAACCAGAAGCCCATCGTGGTCAAAGGTGAGCAGGTGAAGAAGGGCGATATCATCGCCGACGGGTTCGCGACTGAGATGGGCGAGCTGGCACTGGGACAGAACGTGGTTGTGGCCTTCATGCCATGGAGCGGTTACAACTTTGAGGACTCCATTCTGATTTCCGAGCGGGTTGTGAAGGAAGACCTTTACACCAGCATTCATATCCAGGAATTCGAGTGTATCTCCCGAGATACTAAGCTCGGCCAAGAAGAAATCACTTCGGATATCCCGAACGTAGGCGAGGAAGCTCTACGGAATCTCGACGAAGCTGGTATCATTCGGATCGGCGCGGATGTGAAGCCGAACGATCTGCTAGTGGGTAAAATTACGCCAAAAGGCGAAACCCAGCTGACTCCTGAAGAGAAGCTGCTGCGCGCGATATTCGGTGAGAAGGCCGGGGACGTCCGTGACACTTCCCTACGAGTCCCACCTGGTGTTGTGGGGACTGTCATTGGCGCTAAGGTCTACGCTCGCGAAGGAGCTGTGAAAGACTCTCGGAGTCTGCAGATTGAAGAGGAAGAAATTGGCCGTCTGCGCAAGGATGAGAGCGACCGGATTACCATCATCAAGGAATCTGCTGCTCGTAAGATCGTCAAGATTGTTGCTGGTGAAACCTTGGCTGGTGAGATCCGTGGGCGCGATGGATTGACGATCGCTGCTTCGGGCACTGTGGTCGACGAGGACTTTCTCAATCGTCTCGACTACATCTACTGGGAGCAGCTGGCTGTGAAAGACGCCCAGCGGAATTCCCTTTTGACCAAAGTCGTCGAAAGTCTGCGTGAAAAGATCAATCTGATCCGTTTCATGACGGAAGAGCAGATCAAAAAGGTCCGCAAGGGCGATGAGCTGCCTCCGGGTGTTATCAAGATGGTCAAAGTGTATGTTGCGATCAAGCGTAAGCTGCAGGTCGGCGATAAGATGGCCGGTCGACACGGCAACAAAGGTGTTGTGTCACGGATTCTTCCAGAAGAAGACATGCCATTCCTAACTGACGGTCGTCCCGTCGATATCGTGCTGAACCCTCTCGGTGTTCCTTCGCGGATGAACGTCGGTCAGATTCTCGAGACGCACTTGGGTTGGGCTGCAAAGGGTCTCGGTGAGAAGTTGCAAAGCTTCCTTGAGCAAAGTTTCAATCGCCAAGAATTAGAAAACTTTATCTTCCAGATATGGGACGACGCTGGAACGCGCAGCTTTGTGAAGAGCTGTACCGACGAAGAGCTTATGACCTTCGTTCGGAAATACAAAGAAGGCGTGCACCTTGCGAACCCTGTATTCGACGGTGCTGGTGAAGAGGATATCAAGCGTTATCTCCAACTGGCCGGGCTTGATAGAGACGGTCAGAGCGATCTTTTCGACGGTCGGACAGGCAACAAGTTCGACAATCGAGTGACGGTCGGTGTGATGTACGTACTGAAACTGCACCACCTGGTTGACGAAAAGATTCACGCACGTTCGATCGGCCCCTACTCGCTCGTCACTCAACAGCCTCTTGGCGGTAAGGCCCAGTTCGGTGGTCAGCGCCTCGGGGAGATGGAGGTCTGGGCGATGGAAGCATACGGCGCAGCCAACACGCTTCAGGAGTTCCTGACCGTGAAGTCTGACGACGTGCTGGGCCGAACGCGCATGTACGAATCGATCGTAAAAGGTCAGAACATGATGATGCCGGGTCTGCCCGAGAGCTTTAACGTTCTCGTGAAAGAGTTGCAGAGCTTGGCGCTGGACGTGAACCTGATCCGCGACGACGAGGAAATCGGTCTCGACAGCTTTACCCAGTAATCAGTTCGCAATCGCGAGGGGGGGCCAGGCGGGTGTGGCCCCACTCCAACCGTCCTCATGGAGGTGACTCACTTGAACGACTTAGTAAATTTTTTCGATAAGCCGACAGATCCTTTGAGCTTCAGCGCGATCAAGATCTCGCTGGCTTCACCAGAAAAGATTCGGAGCTGGTCTTACGGTGAGGTGAAGAAGCCTGAGACTATCAACTACCGAACATTCAAACCAGAGCGTGACGGACTGTTCTGCGCCAAGATCTTCGGACCGGTACGTGACTTTGAGTGTATCTGCGGCAAGTATAAGCGAATGAAGCACCGCGGTATCGTCTGCGACAAGTGCGGTGTCGAAGTCATTCACTCAAAGGTCCGTCGTGAACGTCTGGGTCATATTAACTTAGCCACTCCCGTCGCGCATATCTGGTTCCTCAAGTCGCTTCCTTCGCGGATCGGGGCCATTCTCGACATCACATTGAAAGATGTCGAGCGCGTTCTCTACAGCGAATCTTACGTGGTCCTGGATCCAGGCAACGAAGAAGTCACCAAGCTGCATGTCGGTCAGGTGATCAGCGAGGACGAGTATGAACAACTCCTTCAGGAGCATGGTAACGGCGCCTTTCAAATAGGTGTCGGCGCGGAAGCGATTCAGGAGCTTCTCGCGGGACTGCGAATCGAAGACCTTGCCGATGATCTCCGCAAGGCGCTCTTGGATGCCAGCTCCGAAGCGGCGCGCAAGAAGCTGCAAAAGCGGCTGAAAGTTGTCGAGGCTTTTAAGAACAACGAAGCAAAGCCCGAATGGATGATGCTTTCCGTTATCCCTGTTTTACCTCCGGACCTCCGTCCCCTGGTACCGCTGGATGGTGGACGCTTCGCGACCTCGGACTTGAACGATCTCTATCGACGTGTCATCAACCGGAACAATCGACTGCTGCGTCTGATCGAGCTTAACGCTCCCGAGATCATTATCCGCAACGAAAAACGCATGCTGCAGGAGGCCGTCGACGCACTGTTTGACAACGGCCGGCGCGGTAAGGTCTTTACGGGACCGAACAAGCGTGCCCTTCGTTCGCTGTCCGACATGCTCAAAGGGAAGCAAGGGCGCTTTCGTCAGAACCTTCTCGGCAAACGGGTTGATTACTCGGGCCGTTCGGTTATCGTCGTCGGTCCCACTCTGAAACTCCACCAGTGCGGTCTGCCAAAGAAAATGGCGATCGAGCTGTTCAAGCCCTTCATTTACAACAAGCTTGAAGAGCATGGTATTGTTTCGACCATCAAGTCTGCGAAGAAACTGGTCGAAAAAGAACGTCCTGAGGTGTGGGATATTCTCGAGGAAGTGACCAAGGAACACCCGATCCTGTTAAACCGTGCTCCAACCCTTCACCGACTTGGTATCCAGGCTTTCGAGCCAGTGCTGATCGAAGGTAAGGCGATACAGCTCCACCCGCTCGTCTGCTTCGCGTTCAATGCGGACTTCGACGGTGACCAAATGGCCGTCCACGTGCCGCTGTCTGTGGAATCGCAGATGGAAGCTCGGGTCCTCATGATGTCGACCAACAATATCCTGAGCCCTGCGTCCGGTACGCCTGTGATCGTTCCGACCCAGGATATCGTTCTGGGTATTTACTACCTCACCAAGGAAAACATCGAAGATCGCGGTGCGGGTAAGATTTTCGGTTCGATCGAGGAGGTACGCGTTGCTTATGACCACGACGAAGTGGGACTGCAGGCGCCTATTTCCGTGCGAATCAATGGCAAGCGATACGACAACACCACGGTTGGTCGAGTCCTCCTCTCAGAAATTCTGCCGGACGAGTTACCCTTCGAGTCGATCAACAGGCGGATGGGTAAGAAAGAGCTTGCGGCTCTGGTCGATCACACCTTCCGGGTTGCAGGACCCAAGAAAACGGTACTCCTCGCGGATGCGCTGCGCGCAACCGGTTACCGCTACTCGACCAAGGCAGGTCTGTCGATCTCGATCGGTGACATGGTCGTTCCAGAGGGCAAGAAACGCCTCCTCGATGAAGCTTACGAGGAGGTGAAGAAAATCAAGGAGCAGTACTCAGAAGGTCTCTTGACTGAAGGGGAGCGCTACAACAAGGTTATCGATATCTGGGCCAAAGTGACAGAAAGTATCGCCGAAGAGATGTTCAAGAACATCGCGAAAGAGAAGAAACAAGACCACAAAGGTCAAGCTCGCGAGGTTGATAGCTCGAACTCGATTTTCATGATGGCGGATTCAGGTGCTCGGGGTTCAGCCCAGCAGATCCGTCAGCTCGCAGGAATGAGGGGGCTGATGGCCAAGCCTTCCGGTGAGATTATCGAGACGCCTATTACAGCGAACTTCCGTGAGGGTCTCTCGGTTCTTGAGTACTTTACTTCGACACACGGTGCGCGTAAGGGTCTTGCCGATACTGCGTTGAAAACCGCAAGTTCGGGTTACCTGACCCGTCGTCTCGTTGATGTTGCCCAGGATTGCACGATTGCCGAACAAGATTGTGGAACGGGACTTGGCATCAATATGACCCCGCTGCGCGAGGGCTCGGAGATCAAGCAGTCGCTTGGTGACAGGACTCTCGGTCGGGTGTTGCTTGACGACGTGATTCACCCCGCTACGGGCGAAGTGCTCGCAAAGACAGGTGGTCTGATCGATGAACGGATCGCTAAGGCCATGGATGCCGCAGGTATCGAGATGGTCCGGATCCGCTCGGTGTTGACGTGTAACACCCGCGTGGGCATCTGCGCGAAGTGCTACGGCCGAGATTTGGCGACGGGTCACTTGATCAACGTCGGCGAGGCAATCGGCGTGATCGCAGCCCAGTCGATCGGGGAACCTGGTACACAGCTCACGATGCGTACCTTCCACTTCGGTGGTGCAGTGACGCACAAAGTGGAAAAGAATACACGCGACACAGGGTTCTCGGGTGTTGTCAAATTTGAGCGGATCACTGCGGTGGTGAACCGTGAAGGTCGCCGTATCGTCCTCAGCCGGAACGGTGAAATCAAGGTTCTGGACAAGGATTCAGGTGGTATTCGCGAGGTGTATCCGATCACTTACGGATCTTACCTGCTGGTGAATGACGGACAGGAAGTCGACGCCGGTGCACCTCTGACCGAATGGGATCCGTTTGCGAACCCCATACTTGCCGAGGTAGGCGGTCGTGTGAAATATAACGACTTAAAAGAAGGTCAGTCGATGGAAGAGAGGACCGACGAGGTCACCTTCCTCACCCGTAAGGTGGTCATCGAGACCCGCGGAACAGACCTCAAGCCCTCGATCGAAATCGTCGATTCGAGTACAGGCAAGACCGTTTCGGTGGATGGCAAGCGCGACGCTCGCTACTCGCTGCCGGTCGGTGCAACGATCTTTATGGACAACGAAGCCGAAGTGCAGCCAGGTGACATCGTCGCCAAGATTCCTCGTGAAACAGCGAAGACCAAGGACATCACCGGTGGTCTGCCGCGGGTTGCGGAGTTGTTCGAAGCTCGGAAACCCAAAGATTACGCGATCATGTCAGACCGAGATGGTACGGTCACCTTTGGTGCTGACTCCAAGGGCAAGCGCAAGATCGTAGTGGTCGGCGACGACGGTTCGAGCCAGGACTTTACTGTGCCCAAAGGTCGACACATCATCGTCACGGAAGGTGATTACATCCGGAAGGGTCAAACCCTGGTGGATGGCTCACCGAGTCCACACGATATTTTGCGTATTCTTGGCCCAGTGCAGCTGGCCAAGTACCTTGTCGACGAGATTCAGGACGTCTACCGTTTGCAGGGCGTGAAAATCAACGATAAGCATATCGAAGTTATAGTGCGTCAAATGTGCCGTCGTGTGAAGATCCTGAGCCCAGGCGATACCAAATACTTGCCCGCTGAACAGGTGGAGCGCTACGACGTGGATGACACGAATGTTCGCATTCGCGAGCAAGGAGGCCAGGAGGCGATTATTGAGCCAGTGTTGCTCGGTATCACCAAGGCTTCGCTCTCGACTGATAGCTTCATTTCAGCGGCGTCTTTCCAGGAGACCACAAAGGTCCTTACCGAAGCTGCGATCAACAGCAAGGTTGACCACCTGCGTGGCCTTAAAGAGAACGTCATTATGGGACGTTTGGTTCCAGCTGGGACTGGCTCCTCGCAGTACCGTCGGCTTGAGTCGCGTGTGCGTGGAGCTGTTGAAGATGCGGCGCCCGTGCAAGTGGCGGCCGAAGCGGGTAGCTAATCGCTCGAGGATTCGTTTCGAGCCTCATCAGCCAAATAGGCTTGCATGAGGTTCGAAAATTGCCCCGTCTGGTCCTTATTTCAAGCCATCGATCAGCCCTTGGAGCGAGGCTGCTCCTTGATCCCACTCCAAGGGTTCGAGCCAGAGAATACGCTTGCTTTATTTATCTCATATTGGTACTGATACATGCCTCGCGTTAGGTGAAGTCGTGCGGATGGAAAGTTGCATCAGGACCGTGCGCGGCGTGATGAAGTGCTGTGGTCACGCAGCTTCTCAATCGGTGAGTATACAGCTTCGAATTCGCATTAGGATGAAGGAATATACAGCATGCCAACGATCAACCAGATAATTGCTAAAGGTAGAACCGTACAGAGAAACCGGACCAAGGCCCCGGCTCTGAAAGGTTGCCCACAAAAGCGCGGTGTGTGTACCCGCGTATATACGACGACACCCAAAAAGCCGAACTCAGCTTTGCGGAAAGTCGCTCGTGTACGTTTGACGAACGGTGTAGAAGTCACCTCGTACATCGGCGGTGAAGGGCACAACCTGCAGGAGCACAGTGTGGTGCTGGTGCGTGGTGGTAAAGTGAAAGATTTGCCAGGTGTTCGTTACCACATCGTCCGTGGTTCGCTCGACTGCTCCGGCGTGAACGCTCGTCGTCAGGGTCGCAGTAAATACGGTGCAAAGAGACCGAAGAGCTAAACGAAAAGACACGATCCTCACGATTGGAGTTAAATCATGGCACGTCGCCACGTAGCACAAAAAAGACCGGTTCTACCGGATCCTGTTTATAAAGACGAAGTTGTGACCAAGTTCGTCAATTGTATGATGAAGCATGGCAAGAAAGCTGCCGCTGAGAAGGCGTTCTACGGCGCCATGTCAGAGATCGAGAAGCAAGGCGGCGATCCGCTGGAAACGTTCCGCAACGCACTCGACAATGCTAAGCCGATGCTGGAAGTCAAGTCGCGTCGCGTCGGGGGTTCTAACTATCAGGTTCCCGTCGAGATTCGTCCCGAGCGACGTCAAGCACTCGCGATCCGCTGGCTGATTGAATTCTCTCGGAAGCGCAGCGGTCGTAGCATGCGCGAGCGGCTGGCTGGTGAGATTCTGGATGCTGCGAACAAGCGCGGTGCCACCATCAAGCGACGTGAAGACGTTCATAAGATGGCTGAAGCGAACAAAGCGTTCGCACATTACCGCTGGTAAGAGCGCACTCAATAAGATTAAACTGTTCGCGATCAGGGCCGAAGAGGCCCGCGAACAGTTTTTTTTATTTCCGAAGTAGCTCCTCATAAGAGAGTTCCTATGAAACCAAACGAGCTGCCCCGACTCCGGAACATCGGTATCATGGCCCACATTGATGCGGGCAAGACGACGACCAGTGAACGCATTCTGTTTTACACCGGCAAAATCCATAAAATCGGCGAGGTGCATGACGGCACGGCAACAATGGACTGGATGGAACAGGAGCAGGAACGTGGTATCACGATCACTGCCGCAGCTATAACCTGCTACTGGAAAGATCATACGATCAATGTCATCGATACACCGGGACACGTGGACTTCACAGTCGAAGTGGAACGTTCGCTGCGCGTCTTGGATGGAGCTATCGCGGTGTTCGATGGCGTGCATGGAGTTGAACCCCAGTCGGAGACTGTGTGGCGGCAGGCCGATAAGTATAAAGTCCCTCGACTGGCCTTCGTCAACAAGATGGATCGGGTCGGTGCGGACTTCGACATGTCGATCCAATCGATGCGCGAGCGCTTGGCAGCGAACCCTGTAGCGTTTCAACTTCCGATCGGGTCTGAGGATACCTTTCGCGGGATGATCGATCTCGTGACGATGAAGGCTCTGATTTGGGATGGCGATGCGCTGGGACAGAGCTTTCGGGTGGAAGAGATTCCGGCAGAACTGCAGGATGATGCCGAACTCGCTCGTGAGCAACTCATTGAAACGGTCTCCGAGTATGACGATCAGACCATGGAAAAATTCCTCGACGGTCAGGCCCTGAGCGAGGACGATATTCGACGAGCAGCCCGGAAGGGATGTATCGCCCTGCAGATTGTCCCCGTTTTCTGTGGGAGCGCTTTCAAGAATAAGGGTATTCAACCGCTCCTTGATGCTGTGATCGCTTATCTCCCCTCCCCTCTTGATCTACCCGAGGTGGAAGGGTTGAACCCTGAGGACGAAGCTAAGAAGCTGCATCGTAAGCGCCTGCCAGACGAACCCCTAACGATGTTAGCTTTCAAGATTCAAACGGATCCTTTTGTTGGACAAATCACCTATGTGAGAGTGTACTCGGGTCGTCTTGAGAATGGCGATACGGTCTCCAACATGCGGACGGGTAAACGCGAACGCATATCCAAAATCCTGCGAATGGAAGCCAATCAAAGGCAAGAGGTTAATGCAATCGAAGCTGGAGATATAGCTGCCGTAGCAGGTCTGAAGACGGTCGCTACCGGTGATACCCTCTGTGACGCCAAGCATCCCATCTTGCTCGAGTCGCTCGATATCCCCGAGCCGGTGATCTCGATTGCGATCGAACCCAAAAGCAGCGCAGATTCACAAAAACTGACCAAAGCCTTGGAGCGCTTTGAGAACGAAGATCCGACGTTCCGAGTGAGTAATAACAGTGAAACGGGTCAGATGCTGATTTCGGGTATGGGTGAATTGCATCTCGAGATTATTGTCGATCGCATGTTCCGAGAGTTTCGCGTTGCAGCTAACGTGGGCAAACCTCAGGTGAACTACCGCGAAACGGTTTCTTCCGAAACCAAGATCGAAAAAGTATTTGAGCGAGAAACAGAGAAACTCCATCAATTCGCGCGTGTGGTGCTCAAAGTTGAGCCTGGTGCAGCCGGTATGCCCCTTACCTTCGAGAATAAAGTGCCGAAAGAGCGCCTCAACGAGGAATTGGCTCGTGCCGTCAAGGCAGGGTGTGAGGAGGCTGTTCAGGTGGGTGTACTCGCGGGATATGCCATGACCGCTGTCAAGGCAACACTTCTGGATGTGACTGTCGATCCCGAACGCTCGGAAGCCAGTGCTTTTAAAATCGCTGCCAGCATGGGCATGCGAGATGCCTTCCGCAACGCCAAGCCGATCCTGCTGGAGCCAGTCATGAACCTGGAAGTCCTGGTGCCGGACGAATTCCTGTCCAACATCATCAAGGATCTCAATGCTCGTCGAGCGCGCGTGAACAACGTCGGCATGCGCGGGCATTTGCAGGAAGTCGATGCCACAGCTCCCCTCTCGGAGATGTTTGGCTACACAACAGATCTCCGTTCTGTCTCTCAGGGTCGAGCCACCTATACCATGCGGTTTGCGACTTATGAGCAGGTACCTGATTCTGTGCTGCAGAAAATAACCGGAGGTGGTTTTTAATCCGTTGACAAACCTCCGGCACTCCCGTTACAAAGGGTGCTCTACGGTTTGGGGTTGTAGCTCAGTTGGTTAGAGCGCTACGTTGACATCGTAGAGGTCCCCAGTTCGAGTCTGGGCAGCCCCACCATCCCAAATCAAAGTATAAAGTCCCCGGTTTTTTAGGCCGGGGATTTTTGTTTGTAGAGTTTGTTAGGTCTGAGCGAAGAGGGATGCGGCATATTCCGGTGGCGAGAATTCCTTGAGGTCGGCTGCTTTCTCTCCTACTCCAATATAGCGGATCGGTAGTTCGAATTTACGTCGAATTCCTATGATCACGCCACCCTTGGCTGTGCCATCCAGCTTGGTGATGACGAGACCCGTCAGCTGTACGATATCCTGGAAAGCTTTGACTTGCTGGAAAGCGTTTTGTCCAGTCGTGGCATCGATCACCAACCAGACTTCGTGGGGAGCACCTGGCAATTCCTTGCCGACCACACGTTTGACTTTAGCAAGCTCGTCCATCAATTCCTGTTTGTTGTGGAGGCGTCCCGCTGTGTCGATCAGTAGGACGTCAACTCCGCGCGACTTCGCAGCCTTGACGCCATCAAAAGCCACCGATGCCGGATCTGAACCCTGCTGATGCTTGATGACCGGTACCCCCAGTCTATCACCCCAAACCTGTAGCTGCTCGATGGCAGCGGCCCTGTAGGTGTCGCCTGCGCAAAGAAGAACGGAGCGACCCTGGGCTATGTATCGGGCTGCAAGCTTGCCAATACTGGTTGTTTTGCCAACTCCATTGACCCCAACGATGAGAATCACCTGAGGACCCTCGGCCGGGATGGCTAGCGCTTTTTCTTCCCGTCCCATGGCTTGAACAACGGCCTCTTCTAGTGCCCCAGCAATAGCATCCCAGCCGACACCTTCGCTCTGTCCTAAGAACTTTTTACGCAGACTCTCGACCAAGTAATCTGCAGTCTCAACTCCCATGTCGCTGCGATAAAGTACCTCATGGATCTGCTCCAAAGTGGATTCATCGAAGACCTTTGATGTGCCAAGCATACGGGCGATGTTGTCTTGTAACTGCTGGCGGGTCTTGCTCAAGCCCGCCTTGAGACGCCCCAGCCAGGACCCGGTATTGTCTTGCAGGATGTCCTGAACCTCTTGCGGCCGCTCGGGGGCACGCGGTGCCGGGACAGATGGCGGTTCGGACTTGGGTGTGAGGGCAGTCGGAGTCCTCTTTTCTGTTTTGGGGAGCGAGGGTGCTGGAGGGGGAGTTGATACTTTTCTGCGGGTCAAGACCCAAAACATCACCGCGGCAATCACAACAAGTAAGCCTGTGACGATCAAGGCTTCCCAGGACCATGACGATGTTTGCACGGGATCAGCAAGCTCTTGATGGTTAGGGGACTGTGCAAAGACGTCGGGCACGAACTCGAACATCAGAAAAACCTTTCCTCGCAAAAACTCGATGAACCCATGAAAGCGATAAGGACCCGCTACCTTCCGTGTGATCGAAGGAATGACGCTGTCAGGCCCGAGGCGTTCCATACTAGCCAGATTTCCGATAAAACTATAGCACGAATCCTTTCTTAGGCGGCGCTATGGCACGAGTTCTCAGTTCCCTCGCTTTTCTTGGCCTCACTTTTGGAAGTGCCTCCTTTGGCCTCTCGGCACAGCCACAGGCAACTGTTGAGCCACAAGCCCTAACAGATTGGGATCGTGTGATTAGGGGGTTTCGTCGGGACCATAACTTCACACTGGGGCTGGGCCGCGCCATGCATCGGTGGGAGGGTAACGTGCCAGGCCAAGCAGATCGCTTTCAGTTCTCGAGCGAAGGTTGGCAGCTGGACTTTGGTTATAGTTTCCATCTGCCCCTTGGCTGGGGATTTGGGTATACGCTGGGTACGCAAACTGGCTTTGGCTTTAGTGAGTCATCGGGCAGCGGATTTCGCACCGCTTTCACTTTGCATCTTCCCGGCTGGGAAGTGGGTCTCATCTGGAACTTAAACGAACGCTGGCGTTTCTTCTCCAGTCTCATCTACAGCTGGCAACGCGTCGATCGCTTGCAGCTACCTCCAGAGCGGGGAAGCCAAAAGGTGGCTCTGACCGGCGACGCTCGAGGCTACCGCTTCGCCATCGATTACTTTTATAACTTATCCTGGGGTCTTCGGGTCGAGGGTGAGGCCCTGGATTTTTCTTACGATTCAAAAGAAGACTTGGACCTGCGAAAAACCGGACGGACGCTGCGTCTTGCAATTGTTAAACACCTCCTTTAGACGATCGTAAGCTACTGAAATATAAATAGAAACAAGAGTCCGACAGAGCAGATTTAGTTCGTAGGTCGAGGTCCGAAGCATTAAGAGCAGGGTAGATCAGCGGGGTAACCTGGCTAGTGGAGTTCTCAAAGGGGAGGCGAAATGCGACCGCTACTGATCACTGCGCTGTTCGTGTTCCATACAGCCTGTGGGGTTCAAGAACCCCCGAGGCGCGCGATAAGCGAGCACGAGAGCGGCTCAGCTAACTTCCAAGACAAGCAGGATTCAGCCTTCCATAGCTTGACAGGATGGCAACAAAAAGTTGGCTTTTACGTTGACGACGCAGCGCCTGATCTTGTCGTTGAAAGCGCTATCGAGGCTGCCGAAACTTGGAACGATGCCGTCGGTCGTGAGGCCCTCGACTTCTCGGGTGTGGCTCGATTGAACCGAGGTGATCAGCTCTACTCGAGCCTCGATGATACTCTCACGGTTCTATATTACGAGAGGCGTTGGAGCCAGACGACAGGTAAATCCTCGACGACTTTAGCGACGACGGTTTGGGAAAACGCGGTGGATTCCGACCGCATCGTCAAAGGTGATGTTATCCTTAATGCTGAGACCTACAAGTTTTTGGACGCTCAGGAGCCGGTTCCTCAGGATGTCCTGCCAGAGACTCTCGTCGATGCGCAAACCGTGCTGGTTCACGAATTTGGTCATCTCCTCGGTCTCGACCATGTCGACGTTGAAGAGGACCCCGAGTCGGTGATGCACGCAAAAACCTTCATCGGCCCTAAGATGACCTCCCGAGCCCTTAGCGAAAAGGATATGTCCAACGCGCGGTCGCTGTACGATTGAGTCGCAGAGCTCAACTTTCGGGGCCTTAGACCGAAAGGTCAGAAAAGGAGGGGTCCCGCATGAGCAAGCCGCAGCAGCCTGCGCCTAAAGAGCGTGGAACAACAGATGAGGTTGAGATTCTTCGTGATATCATCAAAAGAGATCCCTATTTGATGGAGAAGGTGCTAAACCGAATCCGTCATCTCCGCCAAACGTCTGCTACGGGATTGATTGACCAGATGGCAAAAAAGCAGGTAGATCAGCTCGAGGAGCAGAGAAACAAGCGAGGGCGTCCCCGTTGAAATCTTCTTCCTTTCTCATAGGTTGGATCTTTGTCGCTGGGGGTACCTGGGGTTGCCGTGCGACGTCAGGGGATCCGGGTGAGGTCTTGGAACAGAGTCGCGCCACTCGACCGGCTTGGGTTAGCGAATTGTTAGTCCCCCCCAGTCTGCAACATGATCAGCTGCAGTGGGTGAACGAAAAAGTTCAGGTTTACGACCTCACGTTGGGTCTGAAACAGGCTCACGCGGCAGCTTTGCACGAGGCTCGACTGGAAACGTGGGCGCTGATTCAGACTTATTGGCAGGAACAGGGGTTGATTGCTATTTTGACATCTGAAGAACGGCAAAATCTCGGCCTGCAGCTCCGTCAAATTCTCGAGCGTCAGATGGATGAGCAGTTGGTACAGGACATTTATTTCGAGAGGCGAGCGGAAGGAGATCGGCGGGATGAGTCGCGGGAGTCCTTCGTGATCTACGTCCATGTGATGATGCCAAAAGCGAAAATCGTTCAAGTCTTCGCTGACTTAAGACAAGCCTTTCAAGCTAGTCAGACACCTGCACTGCGCAGCCTCGCGCAAATGAAGCGGGCTTTTCCTCTTCAGCTCTAGCTGTCCATCGAAGGTATTCAAAGCCCATAAGGGCTTGCCTTTCCGCCTCGGGGTCTGCAGAATGTAAGCCACTTGGGTAACCCGACTGAAGCCATGGGGTGTTGCATCAAGAGTGTTTCGATCGGAACAGCCAGAAGCCCTGGACAAGGCTCCTTCAGAGTAAGCTTAAGATCCTTCGAGCACACTGACAGGGAACGGCATGGCTGAAAAAACTAAGCTAGGCTTTGCACATGCCGGAACAAGGCTATTCTACATCCTTCATGGCTCCACTTTGGTGGATTCGAGCGTTTGAGTTTGCACTGCAGATGCGGCGACTCGAAACTGATCCCTACACGATGAGTGTAGCAGCGGGCCTCAGTCCTGCTTTGACGGATGCTGAGCTCAATGCTCTCCTAGTTGTTTTGCAAGCAGCCCAAGCACAGATTCTTCAGGGTCAGAAGTGGTTGAGCTTCTCACCAGAATCTTTGCAGAAAAATAATGCTGGTATCGGTCGGACCCGCAGTTTCCTCTTTCTTCGCCTGCTTCAAGTGCTGCGTGCGCTCCAAGTCTCTGCCCCTGGTAACCAAGAGCCAACAGAGCCGATTCTCCTCTTTGACCGCGAAGAGCGACGCAGAGATCCACAAGGAAGCCAGCGCACCATGTATCGATTGGCACCTATGGCGATCGAACTCCTCCTTGGCTTTGGAGAGCCCTATGCGGAGCTTACCCGTCTTTTGGATGGCAAACCCCGTGTGCACCGCTTGCTCGGACGCTACCAACCTCTGCCGCTCCGGCCTTCGGTCTGGCTGGATCTCGTTCAACTGGAACAGTACATTTTTTTGCAACTGCAGAAGGCTTCACTTTGGGAAAAGAGTAACTTCCGTTGGGATGCCGTATTTGGTCGAAGTTTTGATGCTATTTTCACGGGTATCGATATTCCGATTCGCAAGGATCAGGTGCAAGACACCAGTCCCTTTCGGAGGCGGATGCGAGTTTTGAGTCGTGTCGGACGCAAGTTAATGGACCAAGGGGTCCTTAAAAATCCTCAGGAAATCGATTATCTCGCCATCGATCAGGAAGGGGATCCATTGACCGTGGTGTGGCAGCTGCATGATACCGAGGGTCGAGAGCGCGAGCTTAGAGCCTATGAAATGCGTTGTGCCCGATACTTCCGCGAGCAGACCCTGGAAGCGAGCTTGAAGAAGTTGACTCCCGTGCTTCTGCCTGGCGCTGTTGAGACTGGAGTCCAGTTGTGGCGTGATATCGAGGAAGCCGAGCGGCAGGTCCCGATCGGTTATCTTCGCGTTGAAGGCAATCTTCTTCTGGCCCTACCCGCTCTGTTTCTAGAGTGGTCACTGCGTCGGGAAGCAACCGATATTCTCAGCTTGCCGGGATGGATCAAAGACAGTGCTGCCGTACAGATTCTCCGCAGCGACCGACCGATGCTAGAGCGTTTGCAAAGCTTCGCTCAAATCATCATCGATCAACCCGAATACCAGAGGGATATCGAAGAGGTTCCTCGGGGGAGCTTCGCAGCACCCGTCAGTCTCAAGCAGCGGGAAGTACTCGAATACCTCGCTTTGCACACGAATAAACAAAGTTCGACCCGCGATGGAAGTCCGCAGCTTGCTGATGCTCAGCCTTCCCGGACACCTGCTCGTGCTAATCCGGTGTTGTCACAACAACCGGCGCGGAAGGCGCCTACGGATGCTGACATGCGTCGGCAGGCAAGTGAAGAATTGCAGCGAATGAGAGAAAAAGACCCCAAGCGATATCAGGGTCTGAAGCAGACCTACCTCGAAAATCTCGAATTAGAGAAAAAGCAGATCATTCTCGAGATGAAGGAGCGAATGCAGCCCCAGGCCTTCGACGATCACCTGAAGTACAGCCTTGTGAAGTACATGGTTGATAATCCTAGACTCTGGCAAGCTGATGGCCGCATGGCTCCTTGACGAAGCAAGGCATCTGCCATTTGCAAAGGTTGATAGGTGTTACGAAGCAAGGTAGCCGTTTACGATCGCGAGTATTTGCTCTTTTTGCACCGGCTTCACCAGGAAGGCATTGACTCCTAAGTCCTTCGCCTGAGTCAAAGCATCGGATCCGGTTTCAGTCGTTAGCATGCAGATAGGGATCTTGGCTAGTTTCGGGTCTTTTTTGATCTCTGCGACCATTTCAAGGCCGCTCATCCAAGGCATATTGATATCGGAAAAAATCAGTTGAACATCGGGATGATCCCGAAGTTTGTTGAGCCCATCTTTACCATCACCTGCTTCGATGACCTCGATAGTCTGCCCCCCCAGGTGTCCGACCACAAGCCGCCGAGCGGTCAACGAGTCGTCAACGATCAGGATTTTCTTGCTCATTAGGCGTCATCCTTGCGCATATAGATTTATACTATTTTAGCAGGTCAGCTGCGCGGATCAAGGGCATCTCGGAGCGCATCTCCCATGAGATTGAGCGCCATGACCAAAACGAAGATGGCGAGACCAGGAATAACAGCCAAGTGCGGTGCCTGACTCATCTCGACCTGACTTGCCTGTCCAAGGAGACCGCCCCACGTCAGGACAGAATCGCGAGCCCCAAATCCGAGAAAACTGAGACCTGCCTCAACTATGATCACACTGGACAACGAAAAGGTTGCATGCACCACCAGCGGCGAAAGTATGGCTGGTAGGATGTGCTTGAAGATCAAGCGCTGGCTACTTGCTCCTAAGGCTCGGCTTGCCTGGACGAACTCTCTCTCCCGCACCGAAAGGACCTGACCTCGCACCAGGCGAGCTGTGCTGGTCCAGCCGCTAGCTGCGATGGCAAAGACCACAGTGTAAAGGCTTGGGCCTATGATGGCCGTGAGCGTCAGAGCCAGCAGAATGCCGGGAAAGGCCATAAAAATATCGACGATGCGCATCGTAACGAGATCGAACCAACCCCTCCAGTACCCACTCAAGAGTCCAAGCAAGGTTCCGAGACTGAGGGACAGTGCTACAGTCAATGCTGCAACATAGAGAGAAATCCGGGAACCATAGAGCATGACTGTCAGAATGTCTTGGCCTTCCATGTCACAGCCAAGCCAGTGCTGAGCGTTAGGGGGGCAAAGCCGATTGATGAGCTCGGATTCGCCGAGAGGATGTGGCGCAAGCCAAGGGGCACCGATAGCTGCGAACAACGTAAGCCCCAATACCACGATGCCGACGATGAAGCGTGGATTGCTCCAAAGTTTTCTCATGATGCGCTGGCGTGGATGCAGGGAAACCACCGATTGCATGCCCTCTCCTTTTACGAGCTCAAACGAATACGAGGATCGACCAAGGAATAGGTCAGATCAGTGATAAGATTGACAAAGAGATAGGACCCCGAGAAGAGGAGGACGCAACCTTGGACGACCGGATAATCACGGGTGTTGATCCCCTCAATCAACAGACTGCCTAGTCCAGGCCAATCGAAGATGCGCTCCGTGACAATAGCTCCGGTCAGCAAGACTCCAAATTGAAGTCCGATGACGGTGACAAGTGGAAGCGAGGCATTACGAAAGGTGTGGTTCATGATCACACTGAATTCGGAGCAGCCTTTAGCCCGGGCTGTTCGCACAAAATCCTCTTTCATGGTGTCGAGCATGGAATTACGGGTCATGCGACTGAGCGCTGCGGCTAGCGCCGTTCCCATGGATAACGAGGGAAGGACGAAACTGCTCCAATCCGCTCGCTCGGACACCGGTAGCCAGCCCAGATGAACCGCAAAGAGCAAAATCAGCAGAGGTCCCAGCCAAAAGGTGGGGATAGCGACGCCGGACACGGCAAAGGTCATGGCTACATAATCAACAGCCGTGCCAGCTTTGACGGCACTGATCACCCCCAAAGGAATCGAGATAGCGAGTGCGACCAAAAGCGAGCAGATCGCCAGCTGAACAGTTGCTGGAATCCGTTCGATTAGCAGTTCGGTGACAGGCTTCTGATAGATCAGACTTTGCCCTAGATCACCCTGTGCCACGTGGCCGACATACGAGCCAAGCTGATGGAGCAAGGGTTGATCAAGACCCAGGGCGCTACGCAGAGCCTGCTTGTCCTCAAGACTCGCATAATCACCGAGTATGGCGTCGACCGGATCACCGGGGACAAGATGGATCATAAAGGCGACGATGATCAAGACTCCAAGACAGACTGGAATCAGTCCAGCCAGACGCTTCAGGAGAAAACCTAGCACGGGATGATCCTCCTCGCTTATTGAAAGTAGGCCTGTCGCAGAGAAGCATAACGTCCGTCAGCAAACAGGGTAAATCCCTGGAGCCCGCGGTTCACGACCGCGAAATTGTCCTCATGCCAGAGGAATACGTACGGGAGATCCTTATCGACTAACTGCTGTATCTCCTTGTAAATATTGACTCGCTCCTCGCGGTTGTTGGTGCTTCGCCCCTTCTTCAGCAGTGTATCCAAAGCAGGGTTTGTATACCAGCCGCGGTTCGCGCCATTGGGCGGAAAGCTGTCGGTAGCAAAGGCGTGGCGATAGATATCGGGATCTTTGAAGCCAACCCAGTTGAGGCTCCAGAGTTGCACGCGTCCGGCGTCAACATCTTGCTTGAAGCGCCCCCATTCCATTGGCTCAACTTTAACCTTGATCCCAACCTTTTTCAGCTGGCTCGCGATGGCTTTGGCTACACTGATGCGTGTGATATCGGTCGTGGTTTTGAAGCTCAATTCGAAGCGCGCTTCGCCCTTCATGGGAAAACCCGCAGCATCCAGGATTTTTTTGGCTCTCTCGAGGTCCTGGGTTCTTGGTTTCAGGCTGCTGTCATAGAAGGGAGACTGTGTAGGGAGAAGGGTGTTCGCAGGCGTGGCCATACCCCCAAGGATGATATCGATGATCTCCTGCTTTTGAATAGCATAGGCGATGGCTTCACGTACGGCGAGACTCCCAGTAAGGGGATCACGTAGGTTAAAGCCGAGATATGTTGTCTTGAGGCCCGGTCGACGAATCACGCTGAGACGTGGGTTCTTTTTCTCAATGGCCTTGACGGTGTCTCGGCTAATGCTGTTTTGAACTAGATCGATCTCTCCTGTCTGGAGTTTCGCAAAGCGAGTCTTCTCATTTTTTACGATCTTCAGCTCGAGCAGTTCAAGTTTTGGAGCGTCGCTGCCACTGTATTGGGGATTTTTCTCCAGGACGATCGTATTGATGTCGATGCTCTTGAGACGATAGGGCCCGCAGGTCGGCAGTTTAAGGGGGTCAATCAGTTTTTCTTGGGCTGATTTTGCTGGCAGGATGCCGACGACGAGATTGGTGATGAAGCTAGCGTCCGGCTCTTTCAGCCGGAACTCCAGAGTCTTTTGATCCTTGACTTTGATGCTGCTAAGAGTCGCAAAGGATCCACTCCGCGCGAGACCTCGGCCGGTAAGCAAGGACTGGTAAGTGGCACTGACATCCTGCGCTGTGAGTGGACTCCCATCGCTGAACCGCAAACCATCCCTGAGGCTGATCTCGAGCGTATCGTCTTTGATCCAGCGGGGCAAGGCTGCTGCGATGCCGGGTACACTATGTCCTTCAGCGTCAAAGGTGATAAGTGAACAGTGAACGAGGTCCTCTACATACTGGCTGTTTGCGTCCACACTCTGACGTGGATCAAAGGTCCGAACGGAATCCTCCAGGGCCAAGGTGAGTTTCGTGCGGCCTGCGCTGAAGGAAGGCTGGCTGCCGAGTGCGGTGTGCGCCACTAACCCGAGCAGGCAAAGACGAGCTAACCGGTTCATGATCCCAACTCCCACGAAAGTAAACCCAGCGAAGTCTTGTCTGAGTTTTCATTATTGCATAAGTTGCCAAGCTTTGAGGAGCGGAATACCGAGGTCCCCTTCCTTGATGAAGAGCCGCAGGGTAGACTAGACCAAGGTTCTAATCTTCTGAAAATAATGCTAAAATTATCCGTGCGACCCGGAATAGGCGAATTCCCTCAAGTTCACCGCCTTGAGACCCGATGATTAACCTTGACGAGAGGCGCCCAGCTGAGGCAGAGGATATAGTACACAAGGATTGCCATTTCCCTGGTATGGTTCAACGAACCCGTGTAAGTCCCTTCGTAGAGCGTCCATGTCATTGAGAAACTGAGGTATAGTGTGAGGCCGTGGCCGATCTTGCTCCCCGAGCAACCTGCAGGTCCCTAGAGTTGAAATTTGCAACCCTCACCCCACCTGTTTTGTCACTCGTATCGAGAGCCGCAGGAAAGCCTCAAGACGCGCTGTGGCGCTCAGTCTGCCCCCAGGAGGGCTGACTTGAGAGCCTGCCCACGACACCCAGCGCCGACCGGAACAAGACCCTACGTGCGAGGTAGCTCGTTCTTCCAAAGGTCGATCTTTGGCAAGGACGCGAAAGTAGATCTAATCTTTGCTTGTCCATAAACGTCAGGAGACATTTCAGAATGGCAGAAAAAGCGAAATCCAAAAAGGCCAAGTCGACCGCAAAGAAGGCGCCTACTCGAACCAAAAAGGTGAGCGAGTCGATGGCGGAGAGCAGCGAAGAGATGGTGGCTCGGAAGAACGTCAAGAAGCCAGCAACTGCCGCACGGCTTAGGGATGACAGAAAAGCTCACGACGAAGAACTTGACTCGGCCGACTTTGAGGACGGACTGCCTCCGCTCGAACAGAAGTTCGCAGCTCCCATGGAAGACTCTCGCGACACTCAGCCACCTAGCTCTTTCATCGTTCCTAGACTGAACTCGACGGTCAAGGCGGAGCCGGAAGCTGAAGAGCTGAAGGTTCGACTGTCGCGTTCGCTGATTCGGAAATTGCGTGAACAAGCTGCGGACGAAGGAATTACCTTTGAGGAATTCGTAACCGAACTGCTGTCGGAGAGCGTCGTCCTGCGTGCCTGGGAAATTGTTGAGCGAAAGAACCAAATGAAAGGCGGCAACGCGCCAGCTCTTGGTCAGAATCGCAGCCATGGTAATTCCAACAGCGCAGGCGGCAACAATAATAGTAACAACAATAGGGGTCATCGCGGCCACAAAGGTCAGCGGGGCATGAGTCATATGCGTTATCAAAGTATTATGGAAGATAAAGGGGCCTTCCTCGAATACGTGCGAAGTCAGGAACGCAATCGTCGCTGAGTTTTGCTGGTGTCTCTTGGAGTCGATCGATGCAGCTGTGGTTTTATGAGGCCTATGGTGACGAGCTCCTTGCTGGCTTCAAAGCGCGCGACGTCCTATTTCGGGGGCAATCCGATTTCCAGCGCATCGATGTAATCGAGACCTATGGTGCCGGTCGGATGCTCCTGCTCGATGGATTGGTGATGGTCAGCACATCGGATGAGTTCATCTATCACGAACTCATAGCTCATGTCCCTTCGCTCCATCATCCTAAACCTGAGAACGTGCTCGTGGTCGGCGGCGGCGATGGCGGGACAGTGCGCGAGCTGCTGAAGCATCCCGATATCAAACAGATTTCCCTTTGTGAGATCGACGGCCTAGTTGTTGAGGTTTGTGAAAAATACTTTCCCGAACTCGCATCTGGGCTCCGGGATCCTCGTGTCCGACTTGAAATCGGCGATGGGGTGGCTTTTGTCCGTGAATCAGTTTCCGCAAGTTTTGATCTCGTCATCGTAGATTCGACAGATCCTTCAGGTCCCGGTGAGGCTTTGTTCACTGGGGATTTCTATAAAAATGTAGCACGCCTCTTGCGGCCTGGGGGCCTCATGGTCTGCCAGTCTGATTCTCCCTGGCAGGATACGGCTGTCCTCAAACGCATCCAGCGCAATGTGAGAGCAGGTTTTCCATTTAGCCATCCCTACATCGCAAGTATCCCGAGTTATCCGCATGGGCTTTGGTCCTGGACCTTGGGAGCTTTGCATCCGCTCGATCTCTGCGCTCCGGATGTGAAACGGCTTGCGGCACTGCAGCAAAACTATCCGCTGCGCTATCTTAACGAGGATGTCCTGCGTGGACTCTTTTCACTTCCAAATTGTTTTCGACAAAGGATGAGTGTCTGACGTTCAGGTTGGGAAGGTCTTTCGTTAGCGGAGTCGCACCTGGAGTCTTTTTGTGGGGGACCGGCTCCCCATCTGCAAGACAGCGGTGGAACCGGTTTGTAGTGGAGGGAGCGTCTTCAGGAGACACTCACCTCCGTGCTACTAGTGCAGTCCATACACACCAAGCACCACCTCCTTTCCTAGGCATTTAGCCTATAGGACCTATAAACCGCGGTGCATCCGCATTGGCCAGAGGGTCCTGAGGAGGATTATATCATCAAAAAAACTCCGTATGGAAGCCGACTTATTGGCGGTCAAGATGCCTAGAGTTTTACGAAGAACGTCTCACGATAGAACCGCAGCTCAGCGATGCTTTCTTTGATGTCGTCCAAAGCCCTGTGACTATTGGCTTTAGCCGGCGCTGTGGGGCCACCGGGATACCAGCGGCGGACGAGTTCTTTCAGGGTGCTGACGTCAATCATCCGATAATGCAGGTATTCGTGAACGCTCGGCATGTGTTGCATGAGAAACATACGATCCTGGGCGATGGAATTGCCACAGAGAGGGGCCTGGCGAGGACCAACGTGGGTTTTCAGGAACTCGAGGACCTGCTGCTCCGCACTTGCTAGGCTTACATCGGAAGCTAGCACAGCCTTCCAAAGGCCGGATTTCGTGTGATGATCCTGACACCAAGCATCCATCTTGCCAAAAAGGCTTTCAGGATGTTGGATGATCAGTTGCGGACCCTCAACGACGACCTCCAGCTCCTTATTCGTGATCAGGACGGCAATCTCCAGAACCTCGTCAGTGGCAGGCTTCAGTCCTGACATTTCCATGTCGATCCACACCAAAAGCGGCTCTTTTTTTTCCTGCATACTTTGCTCCTCGGGCTATGACCAGTGCTTGGGGTCTGGGTTCCGGTGAGGCTTGAGGCGCCTTGGGCTTCTCTTCGCTGGTTTGAGAGTCTCGATCGGCCGGACCTTTTCGCTCCCTAGGGCGTTCCGACCCTACCGGGCGAAGCGGACGCTCTGAAACTTGACAATTTTTATCGATTTATCATAGTTCCCAATCTATCATACTTTCATTGCTTCCTAAAGCGGAGCTACCCTAACCCCCTATCTACCTGAGGAGCTTGTAAATCTCTATGGCGAACAACCCACAGCGGCGATGGCAGTCGCCCAGTCTCTTCATAATGGCGGCATTGCTCGTAGGCTTTACGTCCTTCACGACGCGTCTAACGGCCCAGGCGGCTTTCAAAATTAATGGGAAAACCTACACAGTCGAGGATTTGGCCAAAGATCATCAGGGTAAATTTTTCGAAATCGAGCAGAAAAAATACGAACTCATCTCCGATCTAGCCCGTGAAAAGTATTTGGAAGAATTCTTCCAGAAGCTGTCTGAGAAAGACAAGGTCAGTGTCGAAAAAGCTCGCGAGGACTATCTAGCCTCGCGAACCAAAGTGTCTGACTCTGAGATCAAAGATGCGCTGGATAAATTCAAAGACTACCCGCAGCTCAAAGACCGCAGCGATGCCGAGAAAAAAAAGCTGATGGTGGATTATTTGCAGCGTACGAAAGCCCAAGACGTCTTCGAATCGATCTTGGCGGAAGGCATCTCAAAAAAGCAGCTTGAAATCCAATATCCCGAACCCAAGGAACCCGTCTACAAGTTGACGGTCACCGATCAAGACCCCGTCAAATATGGCCCGAATCCTAAAGATACCAAGCCTTTCGGCTGTAAGGGCAACGATTGTCCGATCACGATCGTCGAGTATTCGGAGTTCCAATGCCCTTTCTGCGAACGTGTGCAACCCGCGGTTCGGCGTCTGATGGGCGAGTATAAGGGTAAGATCCGTTGGATCGTTCGTGACTTTCCCCTCGGCTTCCACAACCGGGCGCGTCCAGCCGCCGTTGCCGCGCACTGTGCTAAGGATCAAAACAAGTTTTGGGAAATGTACGAAGAGCTTTTCAAAAACCAGAAGAGCCTGGAGGACGCCGACCTTCGAAAGGCCGCGCAGACGATCGGTCTGGACCTAAAAAAATATGACGAATGCTTTGCAAAGCCTGCCAAAAAGTTTGAAATCATTGATGAAAATTTCCGTTCGGGCGAGAAGCTTGGCGTGACGGGAACTCCCGCTTTCTTCATCAACGGTCGGCGCCTTTCTGGGGCCTTGCCTTACGAAGAATTTAAGCGCGTGATCGATAGTGAACTTGCCAAAAAGTAAGCCGTATTCCCAATAAGACCGGGGTGATCCTTCGGTCTTTTCCTCAAGAATCTTCGCTTCCTTCCGATACGGACGTCAATCGGCGAAACCGGAACGGGAGTCTTTTGCATGTCGGCGCAATCCAGGGAAAATCGAAGGGTTACACGTCTCCGGTTACCTAAGGCCTTAAAGGTGGTGATCGGCTCGATTGGAGCTCAGATACGCTACGAGGTCAGCACGCGAGATATATCCCATACGGGCTTTTTTCTCGAGTTTGAGAGCCCTGGCCGTTTCCCTTTCAACCAGTCGAGTATCCTTGAAGTTTGGGCTGAGTTAGAACCCGAATGTGCAATCTTTTTCAACGGGAAGATGGCCCGAGTGGTTCCCAAAGAGAACGCTGTGCTAGCCGAAATGGGGGCCGGTATTGCCATCAAAATAGTCCTGATCGACAAGGAGAACGAGAAGATTCTCCAGGACTTTATCAGCCGCAAGGTAACCGAACAGGACAACGGTCGTGGAGACGCTGCATGAAACGTCATATGCTTGTTCTAACGACCCTGATCTGGACAACATGGGCCTCCCAGGCATCGGCCGTGGTTAAGACGAAGCCGGCAGCCCCTAGTTCCAGCCGATCGACAGAACAGGTAGACGATCAGGATGCTCAGCGTGCCGCCAAGGATCTCCAGGTTCGTCGTGTCCAGAATATGCTCAGTTCACCCCGTCCTCAGAACTCTCAGCTCTCGCGCGACCCCTAACGCTCTGATCCTGCAGCAAGATGCAAAGACCGGGGTTTTGCTGGACGAGCCCCGCTGAATTGATTAGAGTAATTGATACAAGTTTCGTATCAAGGTGCCGACTAGCGAGGTCATTCATGGAATGGAAAGCCGTCAGGATTCCAGAAGGAAGCAAACTCTTCAGGATCCACCGCTTCAATTTTCTGCATCAGGGTGTCAATTATCTTCTGGAAATCAACGAGCTTGGATCGACTAACTGGGTCGGTCACGGCGAGCATGCAACGGACCAGAGCAGTGTGATACCCTCGGTGAGTGGCCACTCGATGGAAGAGTGTCTCAGCAAACTGATCGAAAAAATCAATAAGCGCTCCACCTGAAGAGGCCTGAACTGTGAAGCTGGGAATTGAGGTTCTTGCTGCTCATCCTTCGCTAGCCAATCACTGGGGACGTTGTGCGCTCCTTTGTAACCAGGCGTCTGTTACGCAAAACTTCGTTACAGCCTGGTCCCTGTTGCAAGAGATCCTTGGCGACCGGCTTAAGGCTTTCTTTGGTCCCCAACATGGCTTCCATGCGACCGTTCAGGACAACATGATAGAGACCGGGCATAGCACCACGGGACCGTTTGGAAAGCCTGTTTATAGCCTTTATTCCGAAACGCGGGAACCGCTGGCCGAGATGCTGGAGGACATCGACACGATCGTTGTCGATCTACAGATCGTCGGATGCCGTGTCTACACCTTCAAGTATACGATCGCCGGTTGCCTCCGGGCTGCTCGAAAGTACGGCAAACGAGTCGTTGTCTTGGACCGGCCGAATCCCTTGGGTGGCACGCAGATCGAAGGAAGACTCCTCCATCACGAGGCTAAGTCGTTTGTAGGTGAGTTCTCCATTCCCTTGAGGCATGGTCTTTCGGTTGGGGAGGCAGCCCTCTATTTCAATCGCTCCATTGGCGCCGAACTGGACGTGGTCCGCATGGAAGGATGGAGCCCTGCAAGCTACTGGGGGGATAACTATCGCCACTGGATCCTCACCTCTCCGAATCTGCCGATCCTCGATGCTGTCTATGTTTACCCCGCGACCGTGATGCTCGAAGGAACTAATCTTTCCGAAGGTCGAGGCACGGGACTGCCTTTTCTTTTTGTGGGTGCACCTTATATCAAGGACGGACAGGCATTCGCCAAACGTGTCGAAGACTACTACAAGACGTCGGCTATCTTTCTGCGTCCATCCCAATTCCAGCCGACCTCGCAGAAGTGGGCGGGTCAAACTTGTCAGGGCTTTCAGATTCATGTGCAAGATCCCAAACAGATCCACACCTTTCCGCTCGGCTTGGCTATTATTCGGGCCGCGATGGATCTTGCACCTCAAGCATTTGCATGGAAGCAGCCGCCCTATGAGTATGATTATGTGAATTTGCCTATCAACTTGATACTTGGACATCTGCATGCCGATCGTCATCTGATCGATGGTCTCATTCTTGACGATGGTTTTTGGAACGAAGGCTTGGCTCAGTATCGCCAGGAAGCAGCAGGGGTGCTGCTCTACTCTCGTGATTTCCTTACGGAGCCTTGGTAGCTGCACTGGAGTGCGGCTCAGTCAAGCTCCGAAACAATTCTGATTCCCGAATATTTTCGAAATCTTTATCGTGACGAGCCGTCTGCTGCAGGCGCGGGTCAAGGTCGATCGCTTCACGGAGTGAGCCTAGCGCCTCGGTCGAACGGCCGAGCACTGCCAGCACACAGGCCTCGTTGTACCGGGAGGTGGCGTCCTGAGGGTCGACTCGTGTCGCCTGAGAAAAAACTTTCAATGCGCTTTCGAGCTTGTTCATGCGGTAGTAAGCCAATCCCAACCCGTTGTAGAACTCGCTCCGTCGAGGATCAAGTAAAATGGCCGAGTTGAAAGAGTCAACCGCTTCTTCGTGAAGAGCGAGATTTTCCGATAGCACCTCGCCTTGCAATGCGTAAAGCATACTCGAGCCAGGAATCTTTTCCTGCAAGTCTTCCAACACCTGGATAAAATCATTGAGCCGCTGATTCTGTTCGTAGGCTTTGTGGCTGAAGCTCACCCACTCCATCGGGTTTTTGGCCGATCCAATCGCCAAAACGAAGTGCTTGCGTGCTTCCTCGAAGCGCTTGGTCTTACTCAGAAGGAGCTTCCCCATATGGGCATGCACGAGACTCTTCTTGAAGGCATCGAGAGTGTGAGCCTCTTCGATCAGCTGCTTGAGTAGAGTCTCAGCTTCGCTCTGGCGATTGAGATATGTGTAGAGAAGAACGGCATCGTTGATTGAGGCCTCACGGAAGTTTTTATGCTGGGATCGCAACTGAGCGTAGATCTGGTGAGCCTCGTCGTAACGCTTTTGGTCCGCATAGGCCATGGCCAGGCTGAGGTCGAACAAGCGATGGGGTTGCTTTTTGCGCCAGTATTGCAGTTGTCGGGTGAGTTCCTCACCTTGATGGGAACCTTGTAAGGTCGCGACGAGATACGGAACCACGATATCGTGGATCGCACCCTGGGTCTGGATGCCCTGATCGAAAAAGGCCAGGACCTTATTGTCCGGAACCTGGCCGTTGAGCAACTGGCCTTTCAGGAAGTGAGTTCGCCACGACGGTTTGAGAGCCTTACGGCCTTCACCCTCGAGCACTGTGATCGCGTTCTCAGTATAGCCCATGAGATCGAGTACTTGGGCAGAAATCACGTATCCGTAGTCGAGGGAAGGCGCAAGGTCTATCGCCTGTTGGCCAAGTTCCGCTGCTTGCTTAAGCAGTTTAAGTTGGGACGGACTGTTTTTGAACTGTCTTAAGTAAAGCTGAGCGAGGAGGTAGTGACCCCATGCTGAGTAGGGGTCTTCTTGAACGATCCGCGCAGCTTGAATTTCGTAATCATTCAGTTGGGCTGGATCCGCGAGCCAGATGGATTTTTCAAGTTCGTCTTGGGGACTCAAAGGGCTTGCAGCATTCGCGTTCAGGGTCGGGAGACTGAGGACACTTATGAGAGTT
>Ga0209985_10000117_pt1 | contig 87284 bp, 92 predicted proteins | sample NOAtaG_FD_187305 | JGI IMG/M metagenome (GOLD analysis project Ga0209985, IMG submission 187305) | Freshwater lake microbial communities from Lake Erie, under a cyanobacterial bloom - NOAA_Erie_Diel6S_1000h metaG (SPAdes) (version 2) | ecosystem: Environmental > Aquatic > Freshwater > Lake ... | reverse complement strand
GCTTCTCTAACTATTATTCCGCTTGGCAAACAGAAACATGTTCATCATTATTCTAACAAACCGCCCTGTACCAGACCGGTACGCAGGGTGGTGTGAGAGGACAGGTAGCGAAATAATCGCTACCTTCCTACTCGATTGTGCGATTGACCGCTATTTCTCCGGATTCAGCACAACCTGAACAAAGTTTCGCCCATCAAAATATTTATTTGCGGCCTCCTGAATTTCTTTGGGCGTAAGGGCATCCATCACCTTTTCGAAGTTTAGAATTTCGGAGGCAGCATATCCGTTTTCGATGCTGCTTTGCAATTGGCGCATCCAGTAGCTATTGTCCTTCAGGTTCTCCTGGTGGGATTTCTTCCAGCCTTCTTTCGCTTTGGCCAGGTCAGCCGGAAGGGGGCCGTTCTTTTTGATTTTCTCAATTTCTCCCAGGGTTGCGGTAATCAGCTTGTCGACATTTTCCGGTCCGCAGGGAATAGAGATGCTAATGCTATAGCTTTCGTACGGATACTTACTCAATGAACCACTCATGTTTGAGGTATACGTGCCGCCCAACGACTCGCGCAACGTTTCGATCATCTTGATTTTGATGACCTCGACCAGCGCAGTCATCTTCAACTGTTCAGTAATGCTATACGGAGCTTCACCATTGAATTGAAGGGCAATGAAGCTCTTTGGCTCCATGCCGCGTTTAACTTCTTTTTTCACCACTCCCTTAACCGGCCGCACGCCTGCATCTTGGAGTGCAGAGTTTTTGGTTTTGTCTGAAGGCAGATTGGCCAGGTAAGTAGCAATCAAGGGTTTTATCTTATCCAGGGTGAACGCCCCGATGATAACAAACGTAAAGCCATTGGCGTTTCCGAATCGCTCTTTATAGATTTCCAGAGCCCGATCAAGGTTGATCTTCCCATAATCGGCAGCACTTGGAATACGTGGTCCCCGTGGATGATTTCGATAGACCGTGCGCAGCAACGAATCTTGAAACACCATTTGTGGATTGGCCAACATATTCTGCATCATGGCCTGCTGCTGATTGACGAATGACTTAAACAGTTCTTCATCCTTGCGTGGCTGCGTGAAGTAGAGGTGCACCATCTGAAGCATCGTTTCTACATCAGCCGCACTGCTGGAGCCACTGATGCCGTCTGTTAAAGTGGAAAACCGGGGACTCGCGGTGGCTGTTTTTCCGGCCAGTGTTTTTTGCAGATCTACGGGTGTAAACTTGCCAATGCCCATTTGGCTGACCAAGGTAGCCGCGTTTTCCGCGTTCAAACGATCTTTCACATCGTAGTTGAATTGTCCGCCAAAACGGAAACCCGTAAGCATCACCTGATCATTTTTGAAATCAGTGGCTTTTAAAATCACTCTAACCCCGTTGCCGAGCGTCAACTCATAGTAACCAGCTTCTTTGTTTTCTTTCTGGAAGCCAATCCGGCCGGCCACGGGGGGCTCGTCCATCAGGCTGGCGGCCACCGCTTTTTCTTCGTACGGTGTAACTTCCATTTTTGACGCTGCCTCTACCATAGCTAATAATTTCTCGTTGGTCGGCAGTTCGTAGTCAGGTTTCTCGGGCGCCAGCAGCAACACCAGTTTTCCCTGATTGGCCGGGATGTTGGTGGCCGTATACTTGTTTACCTCTTCCAAGGTGATGGTTTCCGAGAACTGTTTGTAATAGTTGAACTCGTTTTCGATGCCCGGAATGGGTTCCTGGGCCAAAAAGTTGCGGATGTATTCATTGGCGTAACGCTCCGATTCGGTCTTGTCGCGTTCGTTGTAACTGCGCTCCAGTTGCTTCAGCAGATTCTTTTTGGTGCGCTCTAACTCACCTTTGGTAAAGCCAAACCTGCGGGCGCGCTCATTTTCCATTACTATGGCATTAACGGCCGGTTCAATTCCAGCTTTGCTCAGCAGTGCAAAGGATTGGTACGACTCGTAATTGCGAATAAAGCCTCCCTGAATACTTCCGCCAAAGACAAAAGGAGGGTCGGCTTTCTGGGTAAGTTCCTGAAGGCGTTCGCTCAACATGGTTTGCACCATGTTTTTGATAATGGAGGCGCGATATTCGGCCAGCGTAGCCGCCTCGGTAAACGGTTGGGGTGAGCCCACCATTTGCAAAATAGAGTTCGGGTTTTCTTTGTCGGTAATCACGAGAGCTTCCGTTTTGCTCCGCGGGGGCACGGGAAACACCGTGCGCTTTCGTGGCTTTGACGGGTTCTTGAGTTTCTCAAAATGCTGACGGATGAGGCGCTCTGCTTCAGCTGGTTCCAGCGTACCCACCACCACTACGGCCATTTGATCAGGGCGGTACCAATCCTTGTAATACCGCTTGATCACTTCCGGCTTGAATGTTTTTAGAATTTCTTCTTTACCAATGGTCAGACGGTCGGCATATTTTGAGCCTTCAAAAAGTTTGGGAAAATATTGTTTGCGCATGCGGTCCTGTGCGCCTTTGCCAAGCCGCGACTCCTCCAGAACCACGCCACGCTCTTTTTCAATCTCTTCCGTTTCAAACAATATGTTGCTGGCCCAGTCCTCTAATACCTGGAATCCTTTATCAATGTTTTCTTTTTTGTCCGTGGGTATGGGCAAAATATAAACGGTTTCATCAAAGCTGGTGTAGGCATTTAAATCGGCACCGAATTTTACTCCGATTGACTGTAAGTAGGACACGAGGTCATTCTTCTTAAAGTTCTTGGTACCATTAAACGCCATGTGCTCGGTAAAGTGAGCCAGGCCCTGTTGATCATCGTCCTCCAGAATGGAGCCGGCATTCACGACCAGCCGGAGCTCAACCTTATTTTCCGGCTTGGCGTTTTGTCGAATGTAGTAAGTTAACCCATTGGGTAGCTTACCTACTTTCACCTGCGGATCGACAGGCAATTTATCCTGCAGGTTTTGGGCAAATCCGCTCCATGCGGTAAGCAGCAAGGCCAGAAGCCCGAAAATTCTAAGTTTGTAATTCATAAATTGAGGTTTGATTTCGTAATTGAAATTGTCAGGAAGCCAATCAACCAAAGGTTTCATGCGATAAACCTAGCGAAGATACACAACACATGCCTAGATATTATATTGTTAAAATAATGAAATCGGTTAAACAGGCAGTTAATTTCCCCAGTTTTTTTGAATGACGCTCAGCATTTCGGCATGGATTTGGCCATTTGCCGAGCATAGTTCCCCACCAAAAAGAAAGTTATCCCCACCTGAAAAGTCGCTGACGGTGCCTCCGGCTTGCTGTAAAATGAAGGTGCCGGCTGCCACGTCCCACGCGTTTAGGTTGTATTCAAAAAATCCCTCAAACCGGCCACAGGCCACGTAGGCCAGGTCGACTGCTGCGCTTCCAATTCGTCTCACGCCATGTGTGCGCTCCAGAAATTCCTTGATGATGGCCAGATATTCATCACGTTTTTCGAAATGGTAGTAGGGAAATCCGGTGGCGAGCAGACTCTCGCCCAACGTTCGGGCAGGTGAAGCCGAGATTACCTGATCGTTGCACCGGGCGGGTTCACCTGCCACAGCATGAAAACATTCCTGGCGATTGATTTCATACACAACGCCCAACACAATCTTTTTGTGATGCATCAGCGCAATGCTGATCGCAAACACCGGCAGGCCATGCAGAAAGTTGGTAGTACCATCCAGCGGGTCAATAATCCAGTTGTACTCCTGCTCCCGGGCTTGCTCCACGGTGCCTTCTTCGGTGATGAAGCCAGCTTGCGGTACCAACTCGCGCAGGCGGGTAACTAACCTCCTCTCGGATTCTTTGTCGACATAGGACACCAGATTGTTAAACCCTTCTTTTTGCTCAATTCGGGAGCGGTCAAACGAGTAACACTCTTTCGCAATAAAGGCACCAACATCACGGCTTAACCCGATGACTTCGTTTCGAATGTCCGACAAATTCATTTTTTCTTTTTTTCTTTTTGCGTGACTGCTTTTACGCCTGTAAACATTAACACCAGCGCCATAATCCATAGTGCACTACGGGCCACCAGTTCGCCCTTCGCCATATAAACGTCTGGGCCGGTGCCGCCCTGGTACGCGGTTTCCATAATGTCGCGGGTAATTGGTACAGACGATAAGGAGAGTACCGATACAATGGGCGGCAGGGAAGCCACCAGAATAAACGCGACCAAGGCCAACAGGTTAATGGAAGATCGGAAAATAGCTACATAAAAAAGCCAATTCGAGATAAGAATCCAGAGCGTAACAGCCGTGAAACCCAGGCTCGCGTCCCATTTCAACCACGAGGGTTTCAGTTGAAACGCATCGGCCAGCAGGATGAGGTCGGTCCGCCAGGGTGACTTAATCAACAAATACTCAAGGGCCAACCAAAACAGAATGATTACCCATTTGCCGATGCGCGGACCCAGCGTACGCCCAACCCAAATGTAGCTGCCAAACGCCAACGTGAGGCCGATCGCCTGGATGAATCCGGTAATGAGATGACTAAAATCAAATTGCCAGGCGGCCAGCAGGCCGGCCGTTAATATTATCCAGATCAACTCCAGGCCGTTCCACGGATTTTTACTCTCCAGGCTTTGGTCGGTGATGGCAAACAGTGGTGCCAACGCGGCCAGAATCAACACCGGAAAGGAGGACATGAGCCATCCGGCCACCAGGAAGGCCAAGCTCAGGCAGGCTAATACAATTGGCGGAAATCGCGTGCTAGTTTTCTTGGCCATGGATTACAACAACAATTTCACCCTTCACCTCGCGATCAACGAAAATCGCTTGTACCTCGGCTACTGATCCCGTTACCGTTTCTTCGAACTTTTTTGTCAGTTCCCGCGAAACGGAAATCATGCGGTCGGCACCGAGGTGCTCGCGAAGTTCCTCAATCAGTTTTTTCAGACGGTGGGGCGATTCGTACAACACGATGGTCCGGGGTTCCTGGGCCAATTGCTTCAGCGCAGTTTGTCGCCCTTTTTTGTGAGGGAGGAATCCTTCAAAGACAAACCGGTCAGTCGGAAACCCGGATTTGATCAAGGCTGGTATAAAAGCCGTGGGGCCGGGCAGGCAATCCACGGCCAGGCCGGCCTTCAACGTTTCGCGCACCAGCAGAAAGCCGGGGTCGGAGATACCCGGAGTTCCCGCATCGCTGATGAGTGCAAAACGTTCACCTTGTTTCATGCGATCGATAAGCCGTGTAACCGCCTGATGCTCGTTGAAGATGTGATAGCTCTGCAGAGGCCGTTCAATGTTGTAATGATTAAGCAGTACCCGTGACGTACGGGTATCTTCCGCCAGAATGATGTCTGCGGATTTGAGAACGTCCAATGCGCGAAATGTGATATCCGCCAGGTTGCCAATCGGAGTGGGCACGATATAAAGTGCAGTTCCGCTCATATCAGACGATCAATGGCTGCCGCCAGAGCCCGGTCCTTTTCCGTCACGATATTTCCCGCATCGTGCGTCTGCAACTCAATATCCACCCGGTTGTAGACGTTGCTCCACCACGGGTGATGATTGGCTTGCTCGGCCAGCAACGCTACACGCGTCATAAAGGCAAAGGCTTCTGAAAAATCAGCAAAGACGAAAGATCGCTTCAGCTTGTTGTCTTCTTCGTTCCACATGGGCGCCACGGGTTTGTCTGCGAAGGTACAATTTATCCGAAGTTCACAGGGCGATCAGACCTTCCACAACGGAGGCTTTCTGATAAACCGCAATCACCGCATCGCTGGAGGACATCGGCATGATAAAGGTCAGGCTGGTATATCGTCCGCGGCTTGATTCACGTTCGGTGGCCGGGTGTAAGGGAAACAATGCCCGCAACTCTTCTTCCTTTCCTTTGGGAACAATGAAACTAAAGGTGTACGGGGCCGGCCAGGTATAGTAGCCGTCCAGTTTCTCCTTAAAATCCTGATACCACTTTTCGTCCATAAACAAAAACGCCCTCCGCAGAGGGCGTTATCTTGACGTTAAATCATCAATACATCCGGTACCGCTTGTCTTTGATGTTCGCGCCTTCGCGAACGGCTTCTGTAATGTAGTAGCCTACCCGGCCGTCCAGGCCCTGTTTGAGTTGATTCTTAAACATGGTATAATCTCCAATGGCCGGTGCGGGCGTGAGGTTTTTCATTTCGAAAATGGAGACCCCGGTTTCACCGATGATTGGTGCCGTACGTTTGCCAGCCGCTACCGAGAATGCACCACCAATGGCGATGGGATCGAATCCGATGGTGGGCATTGACGTGGCATTGATTTTCAGGTCGCTGGAGGTGCCCACCTTCGCATCGGCACCGAAGCCCTTGGCTATTTCCTCCAACGTGCCAGTCTTTCCGGTTAATTGCTTAACGAGGTATTCGCCAATTTTTTCATTTTTTACTATTGGCCGAATTTCTTCCTTCACTTTTTCAAACGGTTTAGCACCTTCTTCCAGCTCGTTGGTCACTACGGCAATTACATAATTTCCTTCGATCTCGTTCACGGGCGATACCTTGCCTGCTTTTCCTTCGCGGAAAGCCCATGAAATGGTGACACGGGCATCGTTCAGGTTATTCATTCTGCGCTCAGTCGGCAACAGATCGTTGGCTTCGTACACATTGAGGCCTTCCTGTTTTGCTTTCTCCTTGAATTCGTCCACGCCCGAAAGATCCGTGGCAAAAGCATCGGCTTTGCGGAACGCTTCGTTGCGGGTTTCATCGCTTTCCGTAATCGTACGCTCGATGGACGCGATTGAGTACGTGGTGTTATCCTTTACCGCAGTAACATCAATCAGGTGATAACCATATTGCGTTTCCACCACATCACCCAGCAGCCCGGTTTTACGGGCATCAAAAACTGCTTTTTCGAAGGGCTTTACCATCATGCCGCTTTGGAACCAACCCAGGTCACCGCCTTTTGAGGCGGTACCGTCTGTGCCGTGCTCGCGGGCTTTTTCGGCAAAAGAGGCACCGGCTTTGATTTCATTTAGAATCTTGCGGGCCTTGTCGCGGGCCGTTTTCTTGGCTTCGTCCGTTTCGCTTTCCCACCGGATGAGAATATGGCTGGCGCGGGCGCTGTAGATTGTATCCTTACCTACCTTCACCGGTTTCATCACCTTGTAGGTATCACCATCGAGAAAGGGACCCTTGACGAAGCCGGGTTGAAGTTCTTCGGGGCTGATGGAGGCCGGGAGGTTTCCTTTGTTGTACTTCGAAAATGCGTTGGACGGATTATCGGAGTTGTTGATCGCAAAAACGGAATCATCAGCTGTAGTCTTTAACTCGGCCGCCAGACGAGTCAATTCTTCGCGTACCGCGGCAGAATCGGCAGGGGAGGGCGTAATCGGATAAAGCACGTAACTCAGGCTGCGGCTTTCTTCAGTCTTATAACGCTTTTTGTTGCGGGTGTAATAGGCCTTCAGGTCGTTATCGTTCACGGTTATCTGCGAGTCGCTCACGGCATAAAACGGAACATAGAGATAGGCCACTTCAGCTACATCGTTTTGATTGTGATAATCGCGCTCCGCTTCGGCATCCGTTACGTAGGTGGTTTTTACCAGCAGGTTTTCATACTTCATTCGCTCACGACCAGCCGCGAGTTCTTTCTGAAACGTATTCCAGCGGTAACGGCTTTCCTCCCACATGGCACGCGCTTGAGGCTCTACCGGTGCCGGTGAATTGAAGTTATTGATATACTCAACCACTCTGCGGCTGTCAAAATTACCAGCTGAATCGCGGAACGAGTTTTTGATGTTCTCATCTACATTCTTGCCTTGAATCATGTCCCAAACCTCATCGTTTGTTACCCGCACACCCACCTTTTCATATTGTGGCTGAATGGCGTTGCGCAGCAGCAAAATATCCCACGCCTGCTGGCGCAAGGTTGGCATTTCGCGATCGCCCGGCTGCCGGCCAAAGCTCAGCAGGTAATTGGTTTCGCGCTCCTGCACGGCATCCATAAATTCTTTGTTGCTGATCGTATTGCCGGCAATGCTGCCGACCGAGGTGTCCTGTCCACCGATCAGTGCGTTCGGTCCACTGCCAATTAAATCACTGCCCACAATAAAGGCGGCCAGGGCCACCATAATAAAGCCCACCACCCACTTGGTCATCTTAGTGCGAAGCGTTCCAATCAATGCCATAAATGCTAATGTCTAAGTCTGAAATGAGGCGCAAATTTAAGTGCTTTGGCCTTATCGCCAAAGGCGATTCTGGCGCAAAACCGAATAAATTTATTTGATTATCAGTGAGTTAAGAAGCGGACCGACACCGGCACGCTCTACTTGCCCCGCTTGCGCCAGGTATAGACGAAAAACAAGGTTACCGCAAGCATGATAGGTAAATAGGCAAACCCGATCCCCACCGTCATCAATTCGTAGATGCCGATGATGATGAAACCGGCCGCCAGGGAGAGGAGGATGATATCGATGAGTTTCATAACTAGTCGCGGATGATAAATTCACCCTCGGTTTTCTTTATTTCGTAATCGCTCATATCCTGGGCGGCATCCAGGCCTGTGCCAAAGATGATTTCCTGATCGAGTTTGATTTTGACAAATTTCTCGGTAAAGATCCGTTTGGTGTCGGGCTTCCAGAAAAGTTCTTCGGTGTTTAGTTGTTGATTCTTTTGGAGGTTGACGACAATGACGTCACCGCGACCGCGCCATTTATTTTCTTCCTTAAAATAAAACGCTTCATTGGCTTTTAAAGTCGATTGCAGGTCGCCCCGTTCATCGTAAAACTCTAAATACACTCCGTGCGGAAACTCACGGTCGCCATTTTGAAACTCAGATATGGTTTTGGCAACCAGCTTGATCTTGAGTTGATTCTTCTCGTGGTAGAGCATATCCACATTTTCCGCCACGCGCAGGGGCCCGGTGTAAGGCTCGGGCACCTGGGTTTCGGTTTTACCGCAAGCCCAGGTAAGCGCAGCCAGCAGGATGATTGACCAAATGGGTTTCATAAAAAAAGGCTGGCCTTGCAGCCAGCCTTTGATTGGTTTTCTTTCGGGTTATTCCTTGCCGCGGGTTTTCAACACTACGGTTTCATTTATCCAGCAACCCGTAGGTTTGCTCTCCCCTTCTTTCCAGCTCAGTTCGAACAATTCGGTTACCGAAGGGAATGAGGCGCGCGCCTGGGCCATTTTCTGGCTGTTGCCCGCCCGGGCATACATGTCATACGCGGCAATGTAGATCAGGCGATCTTCGGCCATCGATTTTTGTTTTTTGCACTCATTGAATGAACTCATGTACAGGTCACCGATTTTTTCAAAGCCTTCCTTATTTGATCCATCGGCAGCAATGGCTTTGCGGTAGGACTCGCGGGCAGCCGACTTCTGGTCGCGGGTCGACAGCAGGTCACCTTGGATGATGTATGAATCGGCTTTTTCTGCCGGGGTTTTCGCCAGCGTTATGGCCTCGGCTATGTACGTGTCGGCCTTATCATAGTTCTTATTTTTTGCATATACCTTAGCCATGTTTTTTGCCAAGCCGAAGTCCGGGGTAGTCTTGTGTACAACCTCAGCAGCTTCTAACCAGAGCGGGTCTTCAATGCAGCCACCTTTGGTCATAAACATGAAGATTCGGTTGGCCAGGGCGGCATCGTTCGGGTTTGCCTTGAATTTAGGCTCCAGGTTTTTCTTCACGAACGGGCAATCTACCGTCACCAACTTCACCAGAATGTCATCGACATTGGCTTTGATGGTTTTCAGTTTTTCAATCTGGTCTTGCTTATTTTCTGATGCAGCCTTTTGGATTTTGGCCTCAATCACCGCAGAGATCTTATCGTAACGGGCCAAAATCTGGTCTTCTGTAAGATTCTTCAATAAAGCCTGATTAAGCTGAGCTACCTTCATGTACAACTCAAGATTGCCATCGTTCACGTTGTTGCCGCTGATTTCAAACACGCGGTCGAACAGCGCCAAAACCGATTCCGTGCGCTCTTTGTTTTGAGAGAAATACTTTGCTGAATAGCCGGCTTTACGGTTCAGCACATTGATTTCATCACCGCAGTTCTTAATCCGCAGGTCATAGATAATCATGAGTGAGTCAGCCAGAGCCAGTTTTTTGGCGGGGTCTTTTTCTGCCCCGGCCAGTTTGTCGTAAATGTCGGCACCGTGGATATAGGCATTCGTGTGCCACTGGGGTGCGTTATTCAAAATCCACTGGAGTGATGCCGCAGAGCCGCGGTAGTTGCCGCTGCGCATGGCGTCTTCATAGATTACTTTGTTCTCTTCCAGTTTGGCACGTAGTGCCGGGTCGGTGGGCATGTTGTTTTTGCAAGGCGTTTGCGCACTGGCGGCAAAAGCGGCTATTACCAAAGCCAACAGTCCAATCGGGCGGAAATAGGTCATGTTTGTTTTCATGTTAGTCAAACCTTCTCTTTATAAACCATTGATCATTAAAAGTCATGCCAAAATAAAGCTTAAAGTAGCTCTCTTCAATACGATTCTTTCCAATGCTGCCCCTTTGCCCCACTTTTGCGGCAAAATCGAGGCTGGAAAAGCCCCGGTTTACCGGTAAGGAGAAACCAAAATTAATGCCCAAATCGCGCACGGGTGTGCCATTTATCAAGTACGGATATTCGTTGAGACTTACACCTGTTCGGTACGTAATACGCTTGAGATAAGTGCTAAGCGAGGTTGGATCGGGTGTGTACTCCGCGCCAAGCGCGAGGCGCCAGGCATTATGGGTCGCGGGGGTATCACCACCAAATCCGCTGAATTTGCGGTAGTCCTGAAAAATGGCATCCACACCAACTGTCCAGCGGTTGTTGAAATTACTAACCGAAAAACCGGCCCCAATGGTTTGAGGAAGACGGATGCTGCCCGATTCGCTGGCTACCAGCACGGTGGAGTCAACCGTGGTGCCGGCTACGCTTCGCTCCAGGCGCTGGTAATAAACTGCATTGATGTCGCTGGTGAAATCATAAATCAGACCTGCATTGATTCGATGATTCCTTCGGCCTACCGAATCGCGATGGTAGGAGAGGCCCAGCGTAAAGTTGAAATCGCGCACATTTATACGTTGATAAACAAGCGGGTTGTAAACCACGGCTTGGTTGGTGTTGGCCAATTGATTTACCGTTTGAATCGTAATGGCGCTGAACAGGTAAGCAGCTTTCACACCAATGGATAGGTCTTCCGTCAGCGACACGGCATTTGACCAAAACGCCTGGTTAATCCCGCCACTGCCAACCTCTTCAACGTTTACGGTATTGGTGCTGTTGATAATGGGTGATGTGTAGGAAAAACGGTAGTTGACTTCGGAGTAAGGTTGCAGGCCGAGGGCCATGCTCCAGCGCGTGGGCACCCATTTGCTGTATTCAATCGGCATAGCCAGCACGAGGTAGTTGATGTTGCCGCTGATGTTCCTTTCCGATCGTGCTGAATCCCGTAGCGTTCTGCGTTCACCCAGAATACCGGCACTGAACGAGGTCACTTTATTAAAGACTAATAAGGCCGGGTTCATGTTGTTGGTGTAATACGACTGCGGGTTACTGAGGCCAACACCCATGCCCTGGTTGTGGGCCAACCCGGTGCCATAATACTCCCCAATGCCAAAAGCAGAAAAGGGGGTTTTGGCCGTCTGCCCAGCGGCTGCAAAACACATCAGAAAAAAAATGGAAAGAAGAAACGCCCTTTTATGCTGCCACATTATGCTCCAAAATGCTGTTTAAACCCTCCAGAACTAAATTGGGGGCCACAAATATGGGCGGTTTCAACTGGTTTTCAAAAAGTTGAGCATCGCCCCCGCACAGGATAACGCGCAAGGGGCCGTTGCATTGCATTTCAAACCGGGCAATCATGCCGTTTACTTCTCCTGCAACGCCATTCAGCACCCCGCTTTGCAGGCAGGAGATCGTTGACTGACCAATGATGGGGACATCTACGACAGGCTCGGCCAGCGGAAGCCGGGCGGTTTGTTCGTGCATAGACCGGAAACGCATTCGCACACCCGGTGAAATAGCGCCACCCCGGTATACCCGGTCGCTCGTTACCAGTTCATAATTGATACAGGTGCCCAGATCAATGACAAGACAATTTTCTCCCGGAAAGCGTGCGGCGGCTCCGCAGGCGGCAGCTATGCGGTCAGCACCAAGGGTTCGATTCGTTTCATAGGCAATCGCGAGTGGGAAAGGTAAATCCGGGTTCAGCACAAGTACTCGTGAATCTTTCGGTAGCATTTCAATGCCTGCCGGGTCACCTACACTCGCAATCAAAATATTAGAAGGTGCATGCGAATGTAAAAAATCTGTCCCCGCGCTTAAACGCGCAAAGTCGGCAACCTGCAACAAATTTTGGTTTTTGAACAACCCAATCTTGGTTCGGCTGTTGCCTATATCGACTACGGCATTCATGTGTTGATGGCATCAGTGAAAAAACTGGAATATCAGCAAGTAAGCCGCGCAACCGGCAAAATACCCCAGCATGGCAATCAGACTCACGCGCTTCACGTACCAGATAAAATCGATTTTCTCCATCCCCATTACAGCTACACCGGCCGCTGATCCGATAATCAGGATTGAACCACCAGTGCCGGCACAGTAGGCGAGGTATTCCCAGATAAAATGATCGGGCGGATAGGTAGCCAGGTCGTACATACCCATGCTGGCGGCCACCAATGGCACGTTATCGATTACGGCCGAGAGAAGGCCAATGAGGGTAACTATCACCGACTGACTTCCAACAGCGGTATCAAGCCACACAGCAAAGTGGTGCAGCAGTTCAATGGATTCCAGCGCCCCAACGGCCAGCAAGATGCCGAGGAAGAAAAGCACACTTGAGGAATCAATACGTTGCAAAGCACCGGAAGCGGTGTAGGGTTTGCGCATCGCCTCATCGGCATGAGGGTTAATGAATTCGGATACAACCCACAGCACACCCAGGCCGAGCATCATGCCGATGTAGGGTGGCAGGTGTGTGATGGTTTTAAAGATGGGAACGAAAATCAGTGCTCCCACGCCCAGCAACAGCATGGTGGTGCCGCCACGAATCTTTTCATGATTGTACCCACCATGTCCGCCTAAATCAGTTGCGCTTGATGCACCGGTGGTGATACCGAGATCGCCTTTGAGCGTAAATGTCAGGTACACGAGAGGCACCAGCATGCAGATCACGCTGGGCAGGAACAGTACCTTCATAATGTTAACAGTGGTGATTTGTCCACCGATCCATAGCATGGTAGTCGTCACGTCCCCAATCGGTGTCCAGGCCCCCCCGGCATTGGCGGCAATCACAATCATACCGGCAAAAAACATGCGCATGTCTATGTTCGGGATGAGTTTGCGGATGAGTGATACCATGACAATTGACGTAGTCAGGTTATCCAGGATGGAGGACAAGAAGAATGTAACCCAGCAGATGAGCCATAGAAGTTTGACCGGGCTCTTGGTGTTGATGCGGTCCGTGATCAACCGAAACCCCTGGTAGGCATCCACCAGTTCCACAATGGTCATGGCGCCCAGTAGAAAAAATAATATTTCGGAAATCTTGGCTAAATGATGTGATAACTGTTCGCCTACATGACCCTCGGTTGATGACATCGCATAAATGGTCCACAACAAGACGCCCGTTAGCAGTGCGGTTGCCGTCTTGTTGATTTTGATGGGATGTTCAAGTGCAATCGCCAGGTAGCCGATTACAAAAACGATGATCACCAGCGTTTCCATATGTCAAGATTTTGGTCAGTCGCATTAAAGATAAATGAAAAAATGAAACTGCCGAACCGACCTTATTTGTCTGTTCTGGTTGTGTATGTTTGGGATTGGCCCAGGTATAAGGCGAGAATAACCAGCCCACCGCCAACCACGGTGAAAAAGGTAAAGGGCTCATCCAAAAACCACCACGAAAAGAGAATTCCGAAAACTGGGCAGAGGTATAGCCACATGGCTGCCTTTACGGCATCCGACTTAAGCAATTGCAGCCATAAATGCACGGCAACCATCGACACCGGCACGACCAGCCAGAGCAGGGAGCCCCAGAACCGAAGATCGTATTCGGTTGACCGCAACGGCCACACCAACGCGAAGGGCAGCAGTATCAGCCCGCCAAACAACACCTGCCAGCCGTTGATGGCGAGCCGCGGCAGTTGCCAGGGCACGGAAGAATAATACACGGAACCGATGGAGTACGTGAGCATGCTCAGGCCGAGAAGCGCTAATCCACCAGGCGTGGCGTGGCTGGTGGCAACGAGCGGATAGGTTGCCACACCAACTCCGGCCAACCCGATGAGCAAACTCAGCCAAGCCCGCCCGGCAATCGATCGCTTCAGCCAGAATGCCGAGAGCAGCCCGATCAACAACGGGTTGAGGGCGATGCTGAGGGTAGTGATGCCCGCGGCAACATATTGCAGGGCAATAACAAAAATGCCGAGGTAGAGCGCGGTGTTAAAACAGCCAAAGACAAGCAAGGGTACCCACTCGCGCTCATGGGGTAGGCGACTGCGCTGAATAACATGAACAAAAAACAGCAACAAGACGCCCGCGATGAGGAAGCGAAGCGTAAAAAACCACAGGGGATCAGCTGACTGCAGCCCGAACTTCCCGGCCGTTGACGCGGAAGACCACAGGATGGCAAAGGCGATACCGGACAGGAGGTAAGGCGAGCGGGGTGAAACGGTCATCGGTGTAAAGTAACCAAAGAGACCGAAACGAGCACGCTATATTTCGAGCCGTGTGCGCTACAAACCAAATACCGTTCGATTAAGCTGTTGAAGGGCTTGGTCTTTGAATGGGGTGGGCACCAGAATCGAAATGTTGTTTGGACTTCCACCGAAGGAAACCATACGCACCGACACGGATGGGAGGGCATCAAAAACAAGCTTTAAAACGTCCGGTTTCTCGGCCAGGCCCTGGCCGGCAATGCAGATAATGGTTTGCTGCTGATCAATTTCAATGGATCCCAGCGCGCGGAGCTCGCGCTCAATTTCCTCCAGTTGACGCGCGTCATCGATTGTAATAGATACCGCGACCTCCGAAGTGGAAATCATATCGATGGGTGTCCGGTATTTTTCAAAAACTCCGAAAACCTGGCGAAGAAACCCGTACGCCAGCAACATGCGCGAAGACTTGATGCGGATAGCCGTAATATTGTCTTTGGCGGCTACGGCTTTTATTTGTCCGCGGCTACCCTTGTCGCTAATCAACGTGCCGGCCGCTTGTTCATCCATCGTGTTTTTCAAACGTACCGGTATACCAAATTTCTGCGCGGGCACAATGGTGGAGGGGTGCAGAATCTTAGCCCCGAAATAGGCGAGTTCGCTGGCTTCATCAAACGTTAACTCCGCAATGGGAACCGTTTTCTTGACTACGCGTGGGTCGTTATTGTGCATGCCATCAATATCGGTCCAGATTTGAATTTCATCGGCCTTAATGGCGGCACCAATCAATGAAGCCGTGTAGTCGCTGCCGCCTCTTTTCAGGTTATCAATTTCATTCAGGTGGTTTCGGCAGATGTAGCCCTGCGTCACCAGGATCTCCACATTGCCGAGGGTGGCAATCAGCGGCTCAAGTCGTTCGCTGATTTTATCGAGTTCAGGCTCCTGGTTTTCATCAATGGACATGAAGTGAAGGGACGGCAGCAGGCGGGCAGTAATCTTTCGCTCCTGCAGGTGATGATAAAACAATTCCGTTGAGATCAGTTCGCCCTGCGCCAGCAGTTCGCGGTAGCTCCGGTCGTCAAAACGGCCAGCCGCCAGCAGGCGAAACAGACTAAAATAGCGCCCGACAATTTCTTCACCTATGGCCTGATACGAGGCCGACTGATAAAGGTCCCCGACAAACGCCTGGTAATGTTTCTCGAGCGATGCAATTTCCCGGCTTGCCTCCCCGGGTTGATGGTTCATCAAGTGATCGCCAATGCGCACGAGCGTATTGGTAGTGCCGCTGAGAGCGGAAAGCACAACGATTTTCTTACCGGGTGTGGCGAGCACAAGGTCCGCCACTTTCTTCATACGCTCGGGCTTGCCAACGGAAGTGCCACCAAACTTTACAACGATCATATCGGGTTTTATTAGGCCGACAAAGATAAGCAACGAAACAGACAGAAAGCAGGGCAGGAAAGGGGTCAACCCATCTCAAACGATTTCAGACCCACATTTTTTTCAGCGGACTCTGTCTTGGTAAAAAAAAAGGTCACCGGTTTCGGTGACCCTTCGGGCGATCAATCATCGCCAGATCTACTTCTTGTCGTTCACTTCTTCATATTCTACATCAGTGGCTTCGTTGCCTCCGGTAGCTGGGCCGCCCTGCGCACCGGCACCCGGTTGCGCGCCAGCCTGGGCACCTCCCTGGTACATTTCCGATGCGGCTGCCTGCCAGGTAGTATTCAAAGCGTTCATCGCATTGTCGATGGCTGCCAGATCCTGGCTCTTGTGCGCCTCGCGCAATTTCTCCAAAGCACCGTTGATCGCGTTTTTGTTACCATCCGACAATTTCTCACCGTACTCTTTTAGCTGCTTTTCAGTTTGGAAGATCAGTGAATCAGCCTGGTTGATTTTTTCAATGCGCTCTTTGGATTTCTTGTCCGATTCTGCATTGGCCTGGGCCTCCTGCTTCATCTTCTGGATTTCGGCATCGGTTAATCCGCTCGAAGCTTCGATGCGAATCTTTTGCTCTTTGCCGGTGCCCTTATCTTTGGCCGATACGTGCAGGATTCCGTTCGCATCGATATCAAAGGTTACTTCAATTTGGGGTATGCCACGTGGCGAGGGCGGAATTCCATCCAGATGGAATCGGCCAATCGTGCGGTTATCTTTTGCCATCGGGCGTTCACCCTGCAGCACGTGAATCTCAACGGAGGGTTGATTATCAGCTGCGGTCGAAAACACTTCCGATTTTTTCGAGGGAATCGTTGTGTTCGACTCGATGAGCTTGGTCATTACACCGCCTAGGGTTTCAATTCCCAGCGACAGTGGTGTAACATCAAGCAATAACACATCCTTCACTTCTCCGGTGAGTACACCACCCTGAATAGCAGCACCCACGGCCACTACTTCGTCCGGGTTCACACCTTTGGAAGGTTTTTTACCGAAGAACTTTTCTACTTCCTCCTGAATACGTGGGATGCGGGTTGAACCACCCACCAGAATGACCTCGTCAATTTGAGAAACGTTTACACCGGCATCGGCCACGGCCTTACGGCACGGCTCCAGCGTTCTGCGAATCAAGTCATCGCAGAGTTGCTCAAACTTCGCCCGGCTCAATTTCTTCACCAGGTGTTCAGGCACACCATCTACAGACGTGATATACGGCAGATTTATTTCGGTCTCGTTTCCGCTGGATAGCTCAATCTTAGCTTTTTCTGAAGCTTCCTTGAGGCGTTGCAGGGCCATTGGATCTTTGCGCAAGTCTATATTTTTCTCGGCCTTAAACTCATCCGCCAGCCAGTTCATGATGCGCATGTCGAAGTCGTCACCACCCAGGTGCACGTCACCATTAGTCGACTTCACTTCAAAAACGCCATCGCCCAATTCAAGAATAGAAATGTCGAACGTACCACCGCCCAGGTCGTACACCGCGATTTTCATGTCTTTGTTTTTCTTGTCGAGGCCATAAGCAAGTGCTGCAGCCGTGGGCTCGTTTATGATTCGCTTTACGTCCAAGCCGGCAATTTGCCCGGCTTCCTTGGTAGCCTGACGTTCCGCATCGTTAAAATACGCGGGAACGGTGATCACGGCTTCCGTCACGGTAGTGCCCAGATAATCTTCGGCCGTGGACTTCATCTTTTGCAGGATCATGGCCGAAATTTCCTGTGGCGTGTACAAACGATCGCCAATGCGCACACGCACGGTGTCGTTGTTACCCCGCTCTACCTGGTAGCTTACCATTTTCATTTCACCAGTCACATCATCGTACTTCTTGCCCATGAAGCGTTTGATGGACTGTATCGTGTTTTTGGGATTGGTAATGGCCTGACGCTTGGCCGGGTCGCCCACTTTGCGTTCGCCTTTACCGTTGTCCAAAAAGCCCACGATCGAAGGGGTCGTTCTGCGGCCTTCGCTGTTGGCGATTACCACCGGTTCGTTGCCTTCCATAACGGCTACGCAACTGTTGGTTGTTCCTAAGTCAATACCAATTATCTTTCCCATATAGCTGTTGATTACAATTTCAAATCTGCTGGGGAAGGGTCAAGGATTATGCCATCGGCTTTTTTGTGCCAAAAGGTGACACAATGGCATAGATGTCTACAAATCCGACTGAAATACCTGAAATTTTGATGGATTAAACGGCTTTAGGGCAGTTCGATCTTTTCCACCCGAACACCTGCCGCGAGAATACCCGAAAGCGAATCCGTTCGCATAAACTGCTGAAGCGACACGGTATAGGGGCCGGGGTAGGCGAACGCCTGCCGACTTATCAGGGGCACCCGGTGGTCATAAATATCTCCCAGGGCACTTTCGCCCAACGGCTTTCCCGACTTTGGTTCGAACAAGTAAGCCGAAGACAAACTGGACGCTAATGACTTGCCGGTGGAATCCTGAAGCGACCAGTTGACGAACAAACGCGACCACGGGTAATGGCGGGAATTGCGGATATTATAATAGATATTGTAACGCTGGGTCGTATCGTTAATTTGAAAAGTGAAGCGAACCGTGTCGTTTACATTCCAGACGCGATTCGTAAAATCGTGATTGTCCTCATACACACGCGTGCGATCGCAGGAAGCCATTAACGCCAGAATAGTTACCGCAACGAGAACTCTCATCCTTGCTTCGGTTGATTAGGGCGAGGACTGCGGTTGTCTCTACGCCTGTTGCGGTTCTTATGCTTCTTCTTGCTCTTGTTCTTGAACTTTTTGTCAAGATTCTCGAGGTCCTTATTGAGTATTTGAACGGGCTCGCGCACTTCTTCCACGTCTACTTCCAGTGAGGCGGGCTTTTTACCTGCCTTATTCATTTCCAAAATCTGATTGACGCGCTCGATGCTCACCGGGTGCCAGTTGTTGTCATCACGAAAACCAAACCACATGATTTTGCGGAAGATGTCGGTCTTCTGTAATGAGGCATCGCCCCGTTCGGTTTGCAAGGGCTTCTCCACATCCGGAATGTCGCGCAAGGCTTCCATATACGTCTCCAACTCATAATTGAGGCAACACTTGAGTCGACCGCATTGGCCGGAAAGCTTGCTGGGGTTAAGGGAGAGGTTTTGATAGCGGGCTGCACTGGTCGCTACGTTTTTGAAGTCACTGAGCCAGGTGGAGCAGCAGAGTTCGCGCCCGCAAACACCGATGCCGCCAAGCCGGCCAGCCTCCTGGCGCATGTTGATTTGGCGCATCTCCACCCGTATTTTGAACTCGCCTGCCAGTACGCGAATCAGCTCACGGAAATCCACACGATCTTCGGCCGAATAGTAAAAAGTGGCTTTGGTGTTGTCGGCCTGGTATTCGATGTCCGACAGCTTCATCCCAGGGTTCATCTGGCGGATGATTTCGCGGGTGCGAAACAGCGTAGGCAGCTCGCGCTTTCGAACTTCTTCAAACTTTTCCAGGTCCTTGACGTTCGCCAGACGATAAATTTTTTTGATTTCGCTGTCGTTTGCAATCTTCTTCTTTTGCATCTGCAACCGAACCAACTCACCCTGCAGCGATACGTGGCCGATGTGGTGGCCGGTTCCCGATTCCACAATTACGGCATCACCGGTGGTCAAACGGATTTTCTCGGTGTTGCGATAAAAATCTTTGCGTCCGTTCTTGAAGCGAATCTCGGCTACGTCAAAACGGTCTTCCACCGGCATGTCCATATTCGACAGCCAGTCGAACACATTCATCTTATTGCAACCCCCGGTGCCACAGGCCCCGTTGTTATTACAGCCACTTACCTGGCCATCTTTTTTTGTTCCGCACGCGCAACCCATACGATTTTAGCTCAGTAAAATCAGATTTACATTTTTGATCTTTTCAAATCCCGAGTCATATGTAACGAGGGGCAGGTCGAGATAGAGTGAGGTCGCAGCTATAATGGCATCCGGTAATCTTACTTTTTGGTTAAGATCAATCGCCAATTTTTTCACTTCCGATTTTAACCCCACGATTTTGCAATCGCTCAGAAGTAGGGTAAAAAAGGCAGCTTCCTCCTTTGTTATCTTATACCATCCCAACAGCTCAATCTCAGTTATGGAAGAAACATAAAGTCGATTTCTGTTCAAGTACTGATCGAGTCCGGGCTTGCCCTCGGCCAGATTAATCAAAACGTTAGTGTCGACAACCAACTCAACTCCATTCATTTCGAACCGAGCGCTGATCGGTTACGCCATCCAAACCTCTGACTAATTGACCAAAATACTTCCCCGCCTTAAATCCTTTCACTTTCTTCTTAACAAGATTTTTCAAAGCCTTGTCGACCTGGGCACGGGACGCATTCGTTGGCACCTTGGCAATCATTTTCCAAAATTAATCAAATCGAGGCCAATATCCTTACGGTATTGTGCACCCGGCCAGTGAATGCCAGCCACCGTGCGATAGGCCCGTTGCCGCGCTTCATCCAGGCTGGTGCCCTTGCCGGTGACGGCCAGCACGCGCCCGCCATCCGTAACCACGCCTTCGTCCGTTTGTCGTGTGCCGGCATGAAACACCCGGGCATCCGATGTCGAAGCCAGGCCGGTAATCATTTGCCCTTTGGCATAATCGCCCGGATAGCCTTCGGCTGCCATGACCACCGTTACGGCAAATTCATCACTGATCTTTAATTTCTTTCCAGCCAGCTCGCCCCTGGCGCAAGCGCTGAGAATCTCAACCCAATCGCTGTCAATGCGGCTCATCACCGATTGCGTTTCAGGATCGCCCATCCGGGCATTGTACTCAATGACAAATGGCTCGCCCTTCACGTTCATAAGCCCGATGAAAATGAAGCCGCGGTACGGGATGTTTTCTTGCTGAAGACCACGGAGTGTAGGTTCAATAACGCGTTGTTCCACTTTCTTCAAAAAGGCCGAGTCGGCAAAGACCACGGGTGATACGGACCCCATGCCGCCTGTGTTCGGGCCGGCATCGCCATCGCCAATCCGTTTATAGTCTTTGGCCTCGGGCAACACAACATAATCTTTTCCATCGGTGAGGATAAACACAGACAATTCGATGCCGGTCAGGAATTGCTCAACCAACACCTTGGTGCTGGCCTCGCCAAACTTTTTTTCGCCCAACATTTCGCGCAGCTCCTGCTGAGCCTCAGGCACCGTTGCGCAGATCACCACACCTTTTCCTGCTGCGAGCCCATCGGCTTTCAACACGATGGGCGGTTGTTGGCCTGCCAGGTACTGAAGCCCTTCGTCAAGTTCAGCGGCTGTGAACGTCCGTGCCTGCGCAGTGGGAATGCCATGACGGACCATGAACGCCTTGGAAAAATCCTTGCTACCCTCGAGCCGCGCACCCGAACGTCCCGGCCCGACAATCAGAATATCGCGTAAGCGAGGTTCGGCCTCAAAATAGTCTCGCAGCCCTTTTACAAGCGGAACTTCCGGACCGATTACGACTAATCCAATTTGACGGTCAATACAGAATTGACCGATTCCGGGGAAATCATCCACGTGCAGGGCCACATTTACCGCGACCTGGGACGTGCCCGCGTTACCGGGTGCGACAAAAAGTTTTTCGCAATGTGTGCTCTGGCTGATCTTCCAGGCCAGGGCATGCTCGCGCCCCCCGCTGCCGATGATGAGAATGTTCATAGCGTGGCAAAGATAACATTTGCGCTGCCGCCACCCGTTACTTGACCCGGTTCACGTGGATGTAAAAATTCGGATCAATCACGAGTTCAGTTTCGCGCCACGCGCCTTTGTATTTCTTCCACTCCTGCGAGGGCTTCAGCCAGGTTTTCGTGTTGGCGACTTTCACGGGCAGGTCAAACCCTTCTAACACGTTCGTCCACCGGTAGCTCAGTTTGTTGTTTTCCAGACGGTACTCCAAAACGGGGACTTGCGTGGTACGGAGGTACTGATCAAAAATCCGGGAAAGATCCCGGCCCAGGTGAACTGAAAAGAGTTTCTCGATGTCTGCGCTAGAGGCTTGGCTGATGAAATATCGCTTGTTGACATCGAGCAAAAACTGACGAAAGGCGTCATCCGATGGAAATAATTGGCGCAGGGTGTGGATGAGGTTAGCACCTTTATAATACATGTCACCACTGCCTTCCGTGTTTACGCCATAGGGCCCAATCACGGGCTTGTCATGCTGAATTAGTCTGCGTGTGCCGGTGACGTAGTCGGAACCGGCCTCTTTGCCGAAAAGGCATTCCGTATAAAGCGTTTCGGAGTAGGCGGTGAAGCCTTCATGCACCCACATGTCGGCTATGTCGGGGGTGGTGATGGAATTGCCAAACCACTCGTGGCCGCTTTCGTGAATGATGATGAAATCCCACTTCAACCCCCAGCCTGTGCCGGAGAGGTCGCTCCCCAGATAGCCATTCATGAATTTGTTACCATACGCAATGGCGCTCTGGTGCTCCATACCCAGATGAGGAGACTGGACCAACTTAAATCCATCTGAATAAAACGGGTAGGCCCCGAACCAGTACTCAAAACATTTTAGCATTGACGGTACCTGCACAAACTGTTTTTTCGCTTTTTCGATTTCATAATCCAGAACATAATAGGAGAGATCCAGCTTTCCCTGTGTACCTGCGTAGGAATCGCTCCAGTCAGCGTAGTACCCGATATACGGCACGAGGTTATAGGAATTGATCTTGTTTGTTACCCGCCAGGTGTGAGCAGTCTTTCCATTTTTTTCTTCTTTTTTGATCAACCGCCCATTGGCCACACCCACCAACTCATTTGGGGTTACCACGGTGAGGGTCGCCCCCAAGTCGGGCTCATCGCTTTGGTGATCTTTGCAGGGATACCACACGCTGGCGCCCAAACCCTGGCAGGCCACCGACATCCAGGGCCGGCCTTTCGCATCGCGGGCCCAAATCCAACCCCCATCCCAGGGAGGATTAACCGCTTCCCGAGGCAGGCCATGGTAGATAATGCGCAGCGTATCTACCTGCCCGGCTTTGAGTGCTTGTGGAAAGGATACCAAAAAGGCCTGTTCATCGCGTTGCGCAGGCAGCGTTCGGCCATGCCAGATTACCGAATCCAACAGCAGGGGTGTTTGTAAGTCGATTTGCATGATAGACCCGGACTGAACGGTGCGAAAAACCATTTGAAGGTGACCCCGCAGGGACTTGGTCTCATATTCCGGCTCAACGGTCAGGTCGTAATGCTGAACATCCCACCACGAGCGATTGGTATTCAACGTGCCCCGAAGTGAATCGGCACGGGAAAAACTTTGAGCCAGACCAGTTGCCGACACCAACGAGAATAAGAACAGACAAAGAATTTTCATTCGGCTAAGCTAGCCGAAATGCCTGAAATAAATGGTAACCAACCAAGGCAAGTAAGATCGCAACCAGGCTGAGGATAGCTAAGGGGAAGAAGTTGGCGTGCACACCTAACGCCAGATTGGTGGATTGAACGATGGGTAGACCAACCAGCGCGACAACCACAACCTTGGCCCGCGTGATAAACTTTACCATATTCTGCTCTTGCCGGAATTTGTTTTGCACGTTAATCTCCACCGGGTAATTATACCAATGCGGACGCGCGGCCAGCAGCGTCAGTCCTGCGCACAACAGCACCATCAGACTGGCAATAATCCACAGCAGGTGCCGCGGCCCTTGAGCATCAGCTACCCCTGAAAAACTGAAATGAGTGGGAACCAGGTCGGGTAACCGGTTGTATCGACCGATCAATAACACTAAAACCGCCAACACAACGGCACCCGCGGCCGCGTCCATCCATCGCCTGTTCTTCATGTCTTTTTAATTCGCGTACTCGCTTAGGAATTTGATGCGCATCAGGCGCACCTCCTCTTCCGAGCAACCCTCATTTTCGTTCAACGCATCTTCAATGCTATCGGTTTCCGAATTCAGAAAATAGTCATGCAGTTGATCCTGCTTGTCTTCTTCAATGGCCTCTTCCAGGTAATAATCCAGGTTCAGCTTGGTTCCGCTGTAGCAGATGTTTTCTATTTCCGTCAACAGTTCATCAAACGTCAGGCTTTTTGACTCGGCAATTTCTTCGAGGTCAACCTTTTTATCAATTTGCTGAATGATAAAAATTTTCACTTTGGATTTGTTGACGGAAGACTTCACCACCACATCAGCCGCGGTTTCAATATCATTCTCATCCACATATTTCTGAATCAACTCCAGAAACTCCTTGCCGAACTTATTGACCTTACCCATGCCCACCCCGTTCACCGAAGCCAACTCCTCTTTGCTGGTCGGGTAGGTGGTGGCCATTTCCTCCAGCGAAGGATCCTGAAAGATGACGTAGGGCGGCAGGTTCTTTTCCTTGGCTATTTTCTTGCGCAGGGTTTTCAGCATTTCGAACAACTTCTCGTCATACGATTTGGTATTGACGGGCTGCCGCTCGCTGGATTCCTCCTCATCATCCACATCGGTGGTGAAATCATGGTCGCGTGCCAGTTCCACCGGGTGCGGCTTTTTAATGAATTTCTTTCCTTTCTCGGTCAACCGGAGCACACCGATGTTCTCAATATCTTTTTCCAGGTATTGATAAACCAGGGCCTGACGAATCACTGACTTCCAGAAATCCGTGTCTTCCGTATCACCCTTGCCGAATACTTTAAGGTCAAAATGGCCGTAACTTTTTACGTATTCATCTTCAATGCCGCGAATCACATGCACGAGATGGCCAAGGCCAAAGCGTTCATTGGTCTGTTGCACGGCTTCGAGCGCAATCTTGACATATTCAGTGCCATCGAATCGCTCACGCGGGTGTGTGCAGTTGTCACACATGCCGCAGTTCTTTTCCGTGTATTCCTCTCCGAAATAGTGCAGTAACTGGCGCCTGCGGCAAATGGGCGACTCGGCATAGAATTCCATCTCCTGCAACAGGATGCGTGCGTTTTCACGCTCTTGAACCGGTTTGTCCTTGTTGAACTTTTCGAGTTTGTTGAGGTCGTTGTGGCTGTAGAACATTAGACAATGACCTTCGAGTCCGTCACGCCCCGAGCGGCCAGTTTCCTGGTAATATCCCTCCAGTGATTTGGGTACATCGTAGTGCACAACAAACCGCACATCGGGTTTGTCAATGCCCATTCCGAAGGCGATGGTCGCCACAATAATGTCGACTTCCTCGTTGAGAAAGTCATCCTGATTTTTGATCCGCACATCCGGATCCAGCCCGGCATGATAGGGTGCCGCCCGAAAACCGTTCACATTCAGTAGTTGGGCGATTTCCTCCACTTTTTTTCTACTCAGGCAGTAAATAATGCCCGACTTGCCTTTGTTCTCCTTCAGAAAGCGAACGAGTTGTTTTTTGGTCTCTTTTTTGGGGCGAACCTCGTAAAACAGATTTTTTCGATTAAAGGAGGAGATGAACACATCAGCCTCTTCCATCTGAAGATTCTTCTGAATATCCAGCTGCACCTTGGGCGTGGCGGTAGCGGTAAGTGCAATTACCGGCATGTCACCCAACTGGCCGATCATCGTTTTGATCTTGCGGTATTCGGGGCGGAAGTCGTGACCCCACTCCGAAATACAGTGCGCCTCGTCAATGGCGACAAACGAGATTTTCACCTTTTGCAGAAAGGCGATATTTTCCTCTTTGTTTAACGATTCGGGCGCGACATATAAAAGTTTTACTTTCTCACTTACACAATCTTTGCGCAGCCGGGTGATTTCCGCCTTGCTTAATGTTGAGTTTAAAAAACGCGCATTTACGCCATACGCGTTCATCTGGTCCACTTGATTTTTCATCAGGGCGATTAGCGGAGAGATTACAATGGCGAGCCCCGGCTGCACCATGGCCGGTAACTGATAACAGAGCGATTTTCCGGCACCGGTGGGCATAATCACGAACGTGTTTCGCCCACCTAAAATATTTCGTATAACGGTCTCTTGGTTTCCACGAAACCCGGAATACCCAAATATTTCTTTGAGTTTATCTTTCAACAAATCTTTTTCTTCTGCAACAATCATAACTTTCCAAACAAACTTTGAAACCAAAAAATGGTTTATATCTTTATCGCTCAATTTTTGGCGACCATAATTCAACAATATACAAATTTTGCGATAAGTGGTTCTCCGAAAAGTGATTAAAGTTCTACCGACTTGTTTTACGGCCTTTTTCATGGATGGTTTCTCGGACCTAATCGTTGAGATGGGCAACTAACATCATGCAGAAGAAAAACCTAATTGTCGTTCTAATGGCCGGAGGTGTTGGGGTCCGGTTTTGGCCTTACAGCCGCAATTCCAAGCCCAAGCAGTTTTTGGATGTGCTGGGGAGCGGCAAAACCCTCCTGCAATCAACGTACGACCGGTATTTGCCGATATGTGACCCGGAAAATATTTACGTTGTGACCAGCGAGGAACATGTACATCTGGTTCAGGAGCAGCTGCCCGCACTGCCACCCGATCAAATTTTGAAGGAACCGATGCGGAAAAACACGGCACCGTGCATCGCCTACGCCAGCCTGAAGATCCGGAAGAAAAGTCCGGATGCGGTGATGGTCGTGAGTCCCTCAGATCACTTGATTCTAAAAGAAGCCGAGTTCACGGCCACGGTTAAGAAGGCAGCGGAGCAAGCCGCCCAGGAAGAAAAACTGATCACGCTGGGCATTCAACCGGCCCGACCCGAAACCGGCTACGGGTATATTCAATACATCGAAAACAAGAAATTGATCAAGCCGGTAAAAACTTTCACTGAAAAACCAGAGCTGGCCTTAGCGAAGAAATTTCTGGAGAGCGGAGACTTCGTTTGGAATTCCGGTATTTTCATCTGGAGTGTAAAAAGCATTTTAAAAGCTTTTGACCGGTATCTGCCGGATATGGCCGAAGTATTTCATGAAGCCGCGGCTCGGTTTGATTCACCGGACGAGGAGGCGGCTGTGAAAACGGTATATAGCCTGGTGAAGAATGTCTCGATTGACTACGGGATCATGGAGAAAGCCGACAATGTCTTTGTTGTACTTGGCCATTTTACATGGTCCGATCTGGGCTCGTGGGGCGCTCTTCATGACGTTTTGCCCAAGGATGCCCACAACAACGTGGTGGCCGCAGATGCCCTGTTATACGAAACGCGAAACTCGATTGTAGAGGCTCCAAAGGACAAGCTGGTGGTCGTGCAAGGACTCAACGGTTATCTGGTTGGGGTTTTCGACAATGTGGTAGTCGTAGTGGAGAAAGATCGCGAAGAGCAGTTCAGGCGCTTTGTGAACGATCTGCGCGCGAAGCCCAATGGTAACGATTACCTCTGAGCCTGGCGCTGACGCACAGCTTCATACATGCTGATGGCTGCGGCCACGGATACGTTCAGCGAAGCAATATTTCCAAACATGGGAATCTTGACCAGATGGTCAGCCACCTTGAGCAGCTCGGGCGAAATACCGTCTTCTTCCGAACCAACAATGATCGCCAGGGGCCCCGTCAGGTTGCTGGCATATACGTCATCAGTGGCTTTTTCCGTGCAGGCTACCACCTTGATCCCGTTTTGCTTTAGCAGCGAAATAATTTTCCGAACATCGGGCACTTTGCAAACGGGCAGGTAGTTCAAGGCACCTGCCGAAGTTTTTACGGCATCTCCGGTGATGGGCGCGTTGCCTTTGTCACCAATAATAATGCCCGTCAAGCCGGCACAATCGGCTGTGCGGGCCATGGCCCCAAAATTCCGAACATCGGTTACCCGATCGACAACCAGAAAGAATGGATCCTTACCCTGGTGGTAGGCAAAATCAATCAGATCCTCCACCCGCGCGTACGTTACGGCTGACAACAGACAAACAACCCCCTGGTGATTTTTTGACGACAGGCGTGCCAGTTTTTCGGCCGGCACAAAACTCATGGGCACCTTGTGTTTTTTAATTTCTTCCAGCAGTTCCCGTATCAGTTCGTTTGACAAGCCCGATTGAATCAAAATTTTCTCAATGGGGCGGCCCGCGCGCACGGCTTCAATCACTGCCCGCGTTCCGAATATCATATCCTTGTGCGTCACGCTCAGCGGGATTTAATTGCCTTTTGCTCTTTCGTTTTTTGTGCCGCCAGTACGGCCTCGTAGGCGTTGATTAAACCCCCGGTGCTGCTCAACGATTCGAAGCGCACACGCCCGCCACCCGGCTTTTCTACCTCCAGATTATCAAACTGGCGGGTGGATTGACGCAAAATGTCACGCACTTCGAAGGCACTCAATTCGGGAAAATAAGACATAACGAGTGCCGCCACACCCGCAGCGCTTGGGCTGGCCATACTCGTTCCGCTCTGATGCTCGTATTGGCCACCCGGTACAGTTGAATAGATTTCTACACCGGGCGAGAAGAAGTCAACGTTTCGTTTCCCATAATTGGAAAAGTCAGCCACGAAATTCTCGTTTGCTCCCCAGGCGCTGGCGCCAATTTCCAGCCAGTTTCGTGCCTCCTTACCATCCAGGAAAAACCGATTGGGAAAATTTTTCTCCTCGTCTGAGTTCTCCGCATCGTTGCCGGCAGCGTGAATAAGCAGCACACCTTTCTGCTCGGCATACCGGACAGCTTTGTCCACTACTTCTTTTTGAGGTGAATAACTTTTTCCAAAACTCATGTTGATGATGTGGGCGCCATTGTCTACAGCGTAGATAATGGCGTTGGCAACATCTTTGTCGCGTTCATCTCCGTTGGGCACGGCACGCACCGCCATGATCTTTACGTTGTCGGCAATGCCGCGCATGCCGATGTTGTTCGTTCGGTTGGCTGCAATAATTCCGGCCACGTGGGTTCCGTGTTTGGAGTCGGGGCCCTTCACATCATTGTTTCCATAGCCTTTTTCGTAGGGGTTGTTGTAATCATCCCCCACGATCTCGCGCGAATTAAAGTCTTCGTTATACCCAAACTTGACAATCACTTCATAATAGTCCACCGCCTCTTTAAGCTGTCCCATGTAGGCGTCCAGGCTCTCGCCATCCTCCATATTGCGAAACATGTTGAGCAGAAAACCTTTCGTAAACAGCACGGTTGGGCTGTTGGTCTGCAGACTTTCTAATTTCTCCGCGGTGAGCTCAGTCGTGTTCAGCAGTTTCTGCAACGTATCAATGCTCATTCGCACGTTGGAGTACAGACTGGCGTACAACTTGTATTGCTGGTTGTTCTTTTCTTTCAGTTTTTCAAACTTGTCCTTGATTTTCAACCAACCATCATATTCTGCCTGTTGTTTCCGTGAAATCTTCATGCCCGTTTGGTCATATTTTGCCTTTAGCCGCACATACTCGCGGGTGAGTTCATACGTGTCCGCATTCACGTTTCCGTTCTTGCCACCGATGAAATTCCAACCGTACACATCATCAACGTAGCCGTTTTTGTCATCGTCTGCGCCATTGCCGGGAATTTCATCTTCATTGATCCAGAGTACATCTTTCAGGTCTTCGTGCTCGATGTCAACACCGGAGTCGATCACGGCAACAATGACCGTACGTGATGGTTTGTCTTTGAGCAGGGTTTGGTAGGTGCGCTCGGAACTTACACCCTGAAGAGAGTCTAACTGGGGATCGCGTAAAAACCAATCGTTGGGTACAGTTTTAGATTGCGCACTGGCACTGAGGGCCCAAATCATAAAAAGCTGAACCGTCATTACCTGGAGGACGGATCGGGTAAGGCTTTTAAAAATCATGAAGATTCAGTGTTTGTATGGTGGATTGAACTTGTTTGCGGTGGCAAAAATGGTTCCGTTTTGGCGGTGTTCGTCAAAAAAACGTAAAAACGACTAAAAAAACTTACGCAGGTGCCCAAACAAATCGCTTTGCCGGGCATGGGCATAATGGGCAGCTCATCTTTGTGTCATCAAACGTAACGGCTATGATTGCTATGTATCTGTTGTCTATGGTTTTGTTTTTCACGCTGTTCTCCCGGCTTGCAGTTACAAGCCAATCAGTGCGGTACCCGCACTCCGGGGCAATCCGTACAACTCCTTTAACCGGGAAAGCCATGCCCTGTTACGTGCATCATTTGGAGCACTTCCCCGGGAAGAACTGCTATGTTAGAGTACCTGATTCAAGTGTCTCATCATAAACCACTACACCCGCTTCATCTGCTGCCAGAGGTAGCATGTGGTTACGCGCTGTGGTTGTTAAGGACGGCAATAATTGCCCTAGCCTGCCCGAACTATTCAGCCGGAGAGTGGCTTGGCGTTGGTAGTAGGTGAGCCAATGGCCCCTGTGTTATTTTGAGCGGCCAGCCGGTGGGAAAGAGAAAAATTAAGGGGCATAGGAACCCTCTAAATAGGACGTGGAAGCTACATTTCATGCCAACAGTTTAGAGTTTGATGGCCTAGAAAATAAGGATTTGGCTTTTCTAGCCGGGCGTGCGTTGGTAAACAGAAGTGAATATATTGAACATTTCAAAAATCACGGAAAAGGGGGATTCCCGATGTTGGTGTCGGGCAAAAATATTTACATTTGCAACCCCTTACCCGGGCGTTCAACCCTATCCTTAATCGGGATGTTAGACACGATCAGGGTATCACGAGAGAGGCGCTTTTGTGATGGGTATTGTAGATTTTTGTTAGATGTCTAGCCCAGGTGGTGAAATTGGTAGACACGCTACTTTGAGGGGGTAGTGCCGCAAGGTGTGCTGGTTCGAGTCCAGTCCTGGGCACCCTAAAATTCAAAAAACGACAGTTTCAATAGTTCAGATTTGAAGGTTGAACAGGTGGCGTTTGGATTGTGGTAGGCCGAAGTGGTGAAATTGGTAGACACGCACGTTTCAGGGGCGTGTGGCGCAAGCTGTGAGGGTTCGAGTCCCTCCTTCGGCACAAAAGAGGCTGTTCGACCGAACAGCCTTTTTGTTTTTCGATGATGTTAGCTTGTTCGCCTTGACAGCATGATTTCCGAATAGAATTGGGTTGAACTCACGACCAGTATCGTAATGAGACGAGCGCAGGTTCTGATAGCTGTCGGCTTGAATACAAGCCTAAAACAAATCAAAAGCCGAGAGCCGGGGATGAGATTTGAACTCACGACCTGCTGATTACGAATCAGCTGCTCTACCCCTGAGCTACCCCGGCTTAGTTGCGCTACCTCCCGATTCTGACCACGCCAGATCGGGATGAGCTATCACGGCTTGATTAGGAAGAGGTCAGCGAAACCCCCGTTTTTTCCATCCCACGCTTGCGGACCGAATGAAAGACCCTGACCAACTTTCTGCTGTAAAGTAAAGGCAAAAATCTATCTTGCCCCTGCATGCTTTCGAAAAAATGCAAATATGCCATTCACGCGCTGGTTTACCTCACGGAGCGATACCAGCAGGGGCCTGTGCAAATTCAGGAAATTGCCGATGCCCAACACATCCCAAAGAAATTTCTGGAGGCTATTTTGCTTGAACTGCGCCACGCCAAAATTCTGCACAGCAAGAAGGGCAAAGGAGGCGGATACTATCTATACCGCAAACCCGAAACGGTGAACCTGGTGGAGGTCATTCGCCTCATGGATGGCGCTATCGCCCTTTTACCTTGTGTTTCGCTCAACTACTACGAGCCGTGTGAGGAGTGCCGTGATGAAAAAACGTGTGGTATCCGGCAAGCCTTTTCGCAAGTGCGCGATGCCACGCTTGAGGTTCTGGGTCAAAATACCTTGACCGAAATCGTAAAACGTCAGAAGCGAAAAAAATCCTAGGCACGTCCGCAATCGTTTTAGCCATCGGAAATTCGGTTAGCGGGGACAAGGTTTTTATAATCTATGAAATCTATAGATTTTAAAGATATATTTGTGTCTACACAAAACGAATACCGCTATGGCAATCCGATTGGGCGAAATAGCCCCCGATTTCAAAGCTGAAACAACCGAGGGTACGATTGAATTTCACCGTTACCTGGGCAATGGGTGGGGTGTCTTGTTTTCGCACCCGGCCGATTTTACACCCGTGTGCACCACCGAATTAGGTGCCGTGGCCAAGCTACGGGCCGAGTTCGACAAGCGGAACACCAAAGTGCTGGCTTTAAGTGTTGATCCACTCGAGTCGCACCGGCAATGGATAGGCGACATCAACGAAACCCAGCAAACCGAGGTGAATTTTCCAATCATTGCCGACCCGGATTTTAAGGTGGCCAAACTGTACGACATGGTGCACCCCCAAATCAGTGACAAATTCACCGTGCGGTCCGTATTCGTCATTGGGCCCGACAAAAAAGTAAAACTCACCATCACCTATCCGGCTGCTACAGGCCGCAATTTTGACGAGATTCTACGCGTCATCGACAGCTTGCAGCTAACGGCCAATTACAGTGTGGCCACGCCTGCCAACTGGAAGCACGGAGAGGATGTCATTATCACCGCAGCTGTTAAGGATGAGGAAATTTCCGCCCGGTTCCCGAAAGGGTATAATCGGGTGAAGCCCTATCTGCGCACTACGCCTCAGCCCAATCTGAACTGATTGGTGTTTTGAATGAAAAATCCGCCCCTTTGGACGGGTTTTATTGTGCCTCGGCTTCGCGTTACCTTTGCCTGAAATTGTTCCAATGGATCGCGTGAAGGAAAAGCCGATGAACGAGCTGCCCCTGATGGGTGAAGGCGAAGGAATCGTATTGTTTTATCCACATGTGCCGGCTTCGGCTATACCGGCCGTAACGGAGGTTTTGCAAGGCCGGTGGATAGGTCAGGGACCTCGCGTGACGCAATTTGAAAATAAGTTTGAAGAAAAGTTTACCGGTGGAGGCAAAGCCTTGGCTGTGGGGTCTGGCACCGATGCCCTGCACCTGGCCTATATTCTGGCTGGGCTCAAAGAAGGGGACGAAGTAATCACTCCGGTATTCACCTGCACGGCCACCACTATTCCTTTCCTTTACATGGGCGTTACGTTCCGTTTCGCGGATGTGGACCCACTGACGCTTAACATCAATGTGAATCACGTGCGGCAGTTGGTCAATGAAAAGACCAAAGCGATTGTGTGCGTACATTACGGTGGACTGCCGTGCGATATGGCCGATTTGCAAGCCATTGCCGATGAACACAATATTCCCCTTGTGGAGGATGCTGCCCATGCGTTGGGTGCTATGTATCGGGGCAAACCGATTGGCTCATTGTCGGACTTCACAATGTTCTCTTTCCAGGCCATCAAGCATTTGACAACTGGCGATGGCGGCATGCTCGTAGTCAAGGATCGGTCGTTGGTGGCAAAAGCCGAGCGCATTCGTTGGTTCGGCATCGATCGTTCGAACAAACAAAAAGGGACATGGGAGAATGATATTTGGGAGGTTGGCTATAAATACCAAATGACGGACATTGGCGCAGCCATGGGTCTGGCTGCTTTGCACGAATTCGATCAAACGCTGGCCCACCGCCAGGGGCTTTTTGCAGAATACGTAAACGGATTAAATGGTGCCCAGGGCATTCAATTGATTGGTGCTGACACCAGCGACCGCACACATGCCGCTTGGTTATGCACCGCCCTGGTGGATGACCGCGAAAAATTCATGCATTATTTACGCACCAACAAAATCGAGTCTGGGCAGGTGCATTACCGCAATGACCGATACTCGGTGTTAGGTGGCCGCAGAGACGACCTGCCGATGATGGACTCGGTGGAAGATCGTTACATCGTTCTGCCGCTGCATATGCGCATGACGGCTGAGCACGTACGTCATATCTGCGAGGTGATTAAACGAGGCTGGTAATTTTTATACTCGCGCGTTCTTACCTGAATACCACCAGCGCTTCAGTTTATCTTTAATCAACAGGCTGCAAGGCACTCGCGGCTCATCGGTTGTGCCCGTGAACGGTTCACCCATGTGCAAATGTGTTTTATAGAATGTGGAGATTGACATCCCCCATTTCAGGAGAAATTGCGTATGGCCGTCATTTTTTTTCACCCGTGCTGTGCTGCGCGAGACGAAATGGTACACACGGCTGGAACCGATGCCCTTGTAATACCGCACACCCACTTCCCAAAGCTTCATCATCATGTCAGGGTCGCTGCCCATGCCGGGTGAAAACTCGGTGCTGAGGCCACCGATCAACTGCCATATTTTTTTGTGCAGCACCATCGGGTACCAGTTGCCGCCTGTCCAGTTGTGAAAAGGTACGGCCGCAAACTCGTTCAGAAATCGTTGCTCATTAAAATCCCGAAGCGTTTTTCCGTAGTCGAACGGGGCCAGGGCGCACCGGTTGGTGCTCACGCTGTGCTCCATCATAGTACCGCTCAGACAAAAATAAATATGATTCAACGCCTGAATTTCTCTCCACAGCGGTTCATCCCATCCCGGGGCAAAGTAGAAGTCGTCATCACTTAACACGATGTAATCGGTGGTGGCCAGTGTAGCCGGAGAGTTGAATCCATAGCACACCCCCGCGTTTTTTTCTGAGTAGGAATAATCCAACCCCTGCGCTTTCACCCACTCCAGCGTACCGTCTTTCCCCTCATTGACGTGAACGATGATTTGATGGCGGTAGGTGGAGTTTTGCCGAAGACTGTTGACGCAGGCTTGCAAATAGGCCAGGTTGTTCCAACTGGGAATCAGAACGGAGAAAACAGCCTCTGCCGCTGGCGGTTGGGGATGAAAACTGATGGCGGGTATTTCCATTCGATTTTATCCGATGTCATTTACATCATACACCGTGACCTTTTTCCAAAGGTGTTTGTATGTATCAACAAAATGGGTGTGAACCGGATCCACCTGGTACGCATCGTGACCTGCAATGTCATCAAATACGGTAAAAAGTGAAAATGAATAAGATGAATCGATTACGTCACGCGCTTCCGTAGCGGCCGGTATACCGATGCGGAAATCCCGCAGCGTTTTGATTTTGCCGAGTGAACGAAGGCCCTCCAGCAATTGCGCGCGGTCTTCTTGAGCGTTCGGGTTTGCCAGCCAAAAGAAGACGTGATGGATGAGCTTGCTTCTTTTCGTTGTCTGGCCGTTTACGTCAGCCACAGCGGCTGCGGCCACCAGTGTGGCACCGAGGTGCTTTGCAAATTTTCGTCTGCGCAGGTTCATACGACTTCCTTTTTGGGGTAATTGAAAGCTAAAAAAACAAAAAAACAACTTACTTTTGCTCCCCTTCTTCGGGGTGTAGCACAGCCCGGCTAGTGCGCTACGTTCGGGACGTAGAGGTCGGAGGTTCGAATCCTCTCACCCCGACAGGTTAACAAGGCTTCTCTGCCAAAGGAGAAGCCTTTTTTGTTATCCGAAATTGAAGTCTCCGACACCCTTGCCATTCTGGCGGGGCCGTGCTACTCGTTTGAATCCAAATATGGAAACGTGTATCTGCGCAAGCCTTGATTATTTCAGTCGCTCGTGAAAAAACAGCTCGTACCCCGGCAGCAGGTCGGGGTGCGCAATTTTCACTAGGTCTTTCAAAATCAGATCGGGGCGCAGGTAGCCAAGCTCCAGAAATTCACTCCCACCGCGGGTGCCATGCCGTTTGTCGTACGTGTAAACACCCTGTTGCCGAAAGGGCTTAAACAACTCATAGCGCGGTTCGGTGGCTTTTAACTCGGCCAGGGTTTTGAAGTTGGCCACGCCAATCCAGAGATCAGCTTCCCGCGCCTGCGCATAAACGGATTCAAAACTCAATTCCAAAAAGCCTTGTGTCGAGTCGGTCGCCCACAGGTATTGGCAACCGGCATCGGCCAACAACCGGGCAGCATAATTTTTTCCGCCTGGCAAAAACCACCCATCTCCATACAGCACACCGCTCATGACGGTGGGTTGCTTGGGTTGTTGCGCGGCCTGTTGCGCGGTTTCCAGATAGGCCTGTTCAATCGCCTCAAAGACAGAATCCGCCATCTCTTCCTTTCCCATCAAAAGAGCCATAAACCGAATCCACTCGGCCCTGCCCAGAGGATGTTTTTCGAGATACTCGGCATTTGTCACAACCGGGATGCCCAGCTCCTTGATTTTTTTTAGCTGACCCAGGTCGCTGCTCATGCTATAACCCATAACGACATCCGGCTTCAATGCGATGAGTTTTTCAAGATCCATTCCTTTGTCTACGCCCAAATCAACCACTTGGCCGGCATCTACCCGCGCGCGCATTTTTTCGGATGAGATATAGTCAGTAGTCGGAAACCCCACGAGCGTCTGTGTTGCACCAAGGTAATCGAGCAACGGCAGGTGTGTCGTGGAGGTGCACACGATACGTTGCACCGGAGTAAAGATCACTTGCGTTTCGGCATCGTGAGGGGGCACCGGGTTGCCACGTTTCACGAGCAAATACCGATACCCTTGCCGGGCACCCGGAAAAGGATAGGTAACGTCTACCCAGAGGGCACCCCCATCGCGTTTCCATGAAAAACCTTCGGCATAGGTGGGTTGTTGCCAGGTCGTTTCGGGAGCACGCACGGGTTTATGGCAACGGACAACCACGCACGCTGCGATGAGCAGTAAAATACAACGCATGACGAGCTTCATGAGAGGCAAGTAACGAATATAATTGTCAGCGATCTTTTTTTTGATAGGTTTGCATCTGAATTCGGTTGGCGAAATGCATTTTGAATTTCGCCATTAAAAGGGAACTCCGTGAAATCCGGAGACTGTCCCCGCAACTGTAAACCGTCCCGACTAAGTCGGGATACGCTGCATTCAAAAGTCACTTTGGCGCAAGCCGCGCCATGGGAAGACGCAGCGGTAGGTGAGTCAGGAGACCTGCCCAATTCAACATTTAAGTCAGAGCTTTCGGGTGAAAGGCAATGAGTGACTGGGCGCAAGCCTTTCATTCTCCGTTTACACAGGGCTCATCATGTTCAACCATGTCCGTTAGGACATAAACTTTTTTGATGATGAGAAATTTAGCATTCACATTTGGCTTATTCGCGGTACTTACCGTGCAGGGCCAGGACTCACTCAGCAGCCGCGTACTGGAGGAAGTCGTGGTGTCAGGTGCGCGAATGGAGCAATCGGTTTCGCAAATACCGCGGCAGGTGGCCGTCATCAGTCGGACAGAAATCGAGCAATCTGCCTTTCATTCGGTTGGTGATCTATTGGCGAAGCAACCGGGTCTTTATCTGGTCGGGGCGAACCAGGCACCCGGATCGAACCAAAGCCTCTTTATGCGCGGTGCCGGCAGCAATCAGGTAGTGGTGATGATTGATGGCGTTCGCCTCACTGATCCCTCAACGCCCAACAATGCCGTTGATCTCTCGGAACTATCTCTGGCCGAAGTGGAACGAATCGAAATTGTGCGGGGTGGGCACAGCACGTTGTATGGAAGTGCCGCCATCGGGGGCGTGGTCAACATCATCACCCGAAAAAATTCTACCACCGGCCTGCATGGCCAACTGTCGGCTCAAGCCGGCCAATTGGGCCCGGCCGGCAGTTCGTTTCACCAGATGGCCGATGCTGAATATCGGTCTGCCCAGGGGTGGTTTGTGCGTGGTTCGCTCTGGAATCAAAATGCCCGCGGATTTAATGCTACGGTTGATACGGTGACCAATCGTTTTAAGCGGGCCGATGCGGATGATTTCAGAAAAACAGACGGCCGTTTGTCCATAGGCTATCAACGGAATGGTTTTGATGTTGCGATCGCCTACAAGAGCACCAAACAGCGCGTGGATACCGATGCGGGTGCATTTGCCGATGACGATAACAGCTTCCTTACGTTTCATCGAAACTGGTGGCAGGTTAATGCGAATGTCAACGTGAGTGACCGATCCACAATCAGTTACTTCGGTGCCTACTCGTCATCGGTGCGGCAAAACGAAAATGACTCATCACAAGTTGCCCCGGGTGTTTTTGATGGAAGTTTTTCCCGTGGCCGATATGACGGCAAATTGTTGACACAGGAAGTGCAGTTCACCCACACCCGCGACCGGTTGTCGGTAGTCAGTGGCGCAGGCCTGTTTTATGAGCAAATGAATTTCGATACGTATTTTTTTTCAAGCCAGTTTGGAGGTTTTGAATTCACGACCAACTACGATTCCCTGCGGCAAGAATCATTTACCAGCTATGCGTTTGCCCGGGCCAATTGGTCGTGGTCTCCGCGGTTAACGCTGCAGGGAGGCGCGCGCGGAAATTATCACAGCCTCTTTGGTTTCTTTACAACAGGCGATTTGGGAGTGGTGTATGCCCTTCGTCCTCAAACTGCACTTTTCGTGTCCGGCTCAATGGGTTTCAATACACCGTCCCTGAGTCAGCTCTTTGATCCGGCCCGGGGCTTTGGGGCCATTACCACGCGTGGTAATTCAGCCCTGTCTCCGGAGCGTTCGGCCAGTATCGAGGTGGGATTGCGCTACACCGGCCGCGGTGGGACGCGCGGTGCTGTCTCCTTTTTTCATAACACTACCCGCCAATCCATCGAATATGTCTATTTGTGGAATAGGGCAACACCCGTTGAGCAACTCACGTTTCTTGATTATCAGGGAGACACCTACCTGAATATCTCGCGGCAACGCCACATGGGTATGGAGGCCTCCGGCACGCTGTATCTCCGGAAAAACTTCTGGCTCGATGGTCACGTCACCTGGATGACGAATCGGCTCGAGGTGCAGCCCCGTGACTTGCCGGCTGACCTCGGCACGAGCAGCCACGTTCAGCTATTCGCGAATGGTCGTTTTCTGGATACTGAAGTCTCCGACAACGCCCTGCCGCGAATACCTTCGGTAATGACTCGGGCCCGTGCTAATCTGCAGTTGAAAAAATGGCTTCTGCAGGTGGCGTATCGCTATGACGGAACACGACTGGATGCGGCCTATGACCCCTCGTTTGGGCCGTTCGGTGCGCTCGGTCGGGTGCCAGTCGGGGCTTATCAGTTGGTTGATGCCACTGTTTTGTTTAACCTGTCGCCACGGGTGAGTTTGAACTTTACCGCGGAGAATCTGTTTAATTTGGATTATCAGGAAATTGCTGGGTTCGCTACTCGCGGGCGCAGTGCCTACCTGAAAATTGTGGCCCGCTGGTAATGATTGAGCATCGCGCAAGAAACAAAAAAGTAACGGAGGAAGATTACTACTTCGAAAACGGCTTTGTCGTGTTCACGGAGCAGTATCTTCTCAAGCGGGGCTACTGCTGTGAAAACGGTTGTCGTCACTGTCCGTACGGCTACGCGCGAAAAGATCAGCCGGTGGAATCTCGTCCCAAGGATTCAAACAGTTGACGGGCCGCTGCCGAAGGGAGCACCCGCCCGGCCTTCACCTCTTGTTCGATATGCGCCATTGATTTGCCCGATCGGGTTTCCATGGCAGCTTGAACGATGAGCCGTTCCAGGTGTTCATGTAACCACAATATTTTCTGTTTCTCTCGCACATACGTCAGATACCCGTTGGCTTGCGTGTGTTCAACATATCGCTCCACCATCAACCAGGTTTCGGTGATGCCCAACCCTTGCACGGCTGACGTGAGCCAAACGGGTGTGGTCCACTGGGAGTCGGCTGCCGGGAATAAATGCAACGCATGTTGAAAATCGCTTTGTGCCTGCTGGGCCCGCTTCAGATTATCGCCATCGGCTTTGGTAATGGCCACGCCATCGGCTAACTCCATGATGCCCTTCTTAATTCCCTGCAACTCATCACCACTGCCGGCCAGCATCAGCAGCAGAAAAAAATCCACCATGTCGCGCACAGCCGTTTCGGATTGCCCGACACCCACCGTCTCGATAATGATAACATCAAAGCCGGCCGCTTCGGCCAACAACACGCACTCGCGCGTGGCGGACGTAACACCGCCCAGCGACAAACCGGAAGGGGAGGGCCGGATAAACGCTCCGGGGTTCCTCGATAATTTTTCCATGCGTGTTTTGTCGCCTAAAATGCTGCCTTTCGTTTTTGGGCTGCTGGGGTCTACGGCCAGCACGGCCAGTTTTTTTCCCTTATCGATGAGATAGTCACCCAACGCCTCAATAAATGTGCTTTTACCCACCCCGGGTACACCCGTAATGCCTATGCGGATCGAACGGCCCGTGTGGGGCAGGAGGTTTTGAAGGACCTGCTCGGTCAGCAAACGATCTTCGCGCCTGGCGCTCTCGGCCAGCGTAAAGGCCCGGCCAAGCATCACGCGGTCGCCTGCCAACAGGGCGTGGGTGATGGTATCAACGGTAAGGTCACTCATGGCGGGCTGGACGGATGCGACCGAAATTTCTACATTTAGGTTTGGCAATCCACATTTATGAAGAGATTTCTACTCGATAGCCTGCTTTGTACACTCTTCGTGTTCATTTTTCTGTTTGGATTGTTGAAAATATCGGATCTCAAGATTTTCAACGCGTTTGATCCGCTTGGAAAGGCGCTGGGCGACATGGAACTCACAGACATAGCCTTTTCCCAGTTCCGCGATACGGATGAGTTGAAGGTGGACACCAATGTGGTTATTGTCAATACCGGCTATTTAAATCGAAGACAATTAACCGAACAAATTGCCACCATCATCGCCTGCAAACCGAGGGTTATTGGCACGGATATTCGATTTGTTTGTTTGCACCCGAGCCAGGATTCGATAAACTGTCCGCAAAACTATGACACCCTGACTAATCTGCTGTTGGGTTCAGTAACTTCAGCGTTTCCGAATTTTGTACATGCAGAAAAAATCGAACAAACCGACTCGTTAATACGAGCGCTTGGGGATACCGACATTTACGACTCCGTTTCGCATAGCCACCCTCTCGTTGTTCAGAATTCGTATGAGGGTTTTGTTAATCTGGAGACGGAGGCGGGCCACCAGGAAGATCTCAAAACTTGCCGAAGGTTTACGCCTCGAATCATTGTTCGGGGTGAGGAGCACCTTGCTTTCTCCGTTCAAATGGCCATGTTGTACGACTCCGCGAAAACGAAGCGATTTCTTGAGCGTGGCAAGGAGTCAGAAGTTATCAACTACCGCGGAAATATTATCGATTGGTTCGGGGCGGGCGACCTCTCCGGGCGTTATCAGGTTTTGGATGTGGGCCAGTCGCTGGATACCACTCAATTTCTTCCTTCCATGTTGAAGGATAAAATTGTGATCATGGGCTTCCTTGGGGAAAACCTCTTTGACACGTCATGGGACGATAAATTCTTTACGCCTTTGAATAAGGTCTACGCAGGCCGCGCCAGACCGGATATGTATGGAGTTGTTGTTCATGCCAACATCGTCTCCATGATCCTCAACGAGGATTATGTAGATGAACTGCCCGAGTCTTTACAATTCGTGATCGCTTTTTTCTTGGTGTTTCTCAATGTTATGTTGTTCGGTTGGATCACGCGCAAGATTCCCGTTTGGTTCGACTCGCTGAGCCTTATCATACAGGTCTTGCAGGTTTCACTTCTGGTTTTTTTAATGATCGAAGCATTTAATCTTTTCAGTTTCAAACTGAACCTGACGGTTGCTCTGGCAGCGATTGCCCTTGTTGGCACATCTTTTGAGCTGTATACGACTGTGATTAAGTCACTTTTCAAGCATGTGGGAGAAAACTGCCCTGGCTTACCAAACGGAAGCCGGCTGTATTAACGCCCGAAAGTTCCGAGTAAATCTCTACCTTTATCTTTAAATAATTAGGTAAAATCATGAAAATCGAATTGTTAGCAACTGTCCTTGCGTTTTTTTTTGGGTCCTTTACGTTGCTGGCCCAAGACTATGCATTCCGGGTTATCGCCAATAAGGGTGCCGTGGAATACAAGTCGGGCGATGCCTGGCAGCCGGTGAAAACCGGAACTTCGCTGCAGGCATCTGACGAGGTCAAATTGGCCGATAATGCGTACCTGGGATTGGTACATAAGACTGGAAAGCCGATGGAGATCCGCGAGTCAGGAAATTATAAAGTGGCGGACCTGGCCAGCAAAGTGGGAACGGGAAGCAGCGTATTGAACAAATACACCGACTTCATTCTCAGTGCCAACTCCGCTGAAGCCAAGAAGAACCGCCTGGCGGCCACGGGAGCAGTAACGCGTGCCACGTTCACGCCCGACATCAAAGTATTCCTGCCGGAAAATCAGTATGCCGGTATCTTCAACAAGACGGTCATCATCAATTGGGAATCGGCCAAAACGCAAGGCCCTTTTGTGGTTACCGTCATGAGTATGTATGAAGATGAGTTGATGAAAGAAGAAACACCGGAGAGCCGCTACCGCCTTGACCTTTCCAATCCTAAAATTGAGAAGGAGTCCAAGCAGGCGCTGCTGGTCATTGTGTATTCAAAGAGTGACCCCAACATAAAATCCGGTCGTTACCTGGTTAAAAACCTCTCGGATGACGAGTCAGCGAAAATCAAAACCGCCTGGGCTGAGATTAGCGGAGACGTGAAAGACGAAACGGCATTGAATAAGTTTTTGCAGGCCGGTTTCTATGAAGAGCATAAACTGTTTATCGATGCCATTGCAGCTTACGAGGATGCCATCCGCATGGCACCGGATGTGGATCTTTATAAAGAAGCTTACGAGGAGTTTCTGCTGCGCAACAAACTCAAGGCGCAAAAGTAACCCCCGGTAAATGATCGTAGAAGGCCTCCTTTGGGAGGCCTTTTTTTATGGCTTGCCCCTCCGGATTTATGTCCTATTTTTGTGGCCAAACTATTGTATTATGAGCGTACTCGTTAATAAAAACTCACGTGTGATTGTTCAGGGTTTTACCGGTTCGGAAGGAACCTTTCATGCCGGGCAAATGATCGAGTACGGAACCAACGTGGTGGGTGGGGTGACGCCCGGCAAAGGCGGACAAGAGCATTTAGGCCGCCCGGTGTTTAATACGGTCGAGGAAGCGGTTCGCAAGACAGGGGCGGATGTGTCGATCATTTTTGTACCCCCCGCTTTTGCAGCCGATGGCATTATGGAGGCCGCAGCGGCCGGCATCAAAGTGATTATCGCGATCACGGAGGGCATTCCGGTAAAAGACATGATGATCGCCAAGCAATTCATTAAAGACCGCGGTGTACGCCTCATTGGGCCTAACTGTCCGGGTGTGATTACACCAGGCGAGGCGAAAGTAGGTATTATGCCAGGCTTTGTTTTCAAGAAGGGTACAATTGGTATTGTATCAAAGTCGGGCACGTTGACCTATGAAGCTGCTGACCAGATTGTGAAGGCCGGCTTAGGTATTACGACCGCCATTGGCATTGGTGGCGACCCCATCATCGGCACAGCGACTAAAGACGCAGTGGAGTTGCTGATGAACGATCCCGAAACCGAGGGTATCGTCATGATTGGCGAAATTGGCGGAAGCTACGAACCCGTGGCCGCGCGTTGGATAAAGGAGACCGGAAACAAGAAGCCCGTGGTCGGTTTCATTGCAGGCCAAACCGCACCTCCGGGCCGCAGAATGGGCCATGCCGGTGCCATCATTGGCGGTGCTGAAGATACCGCAGTTGCGAAAATGAAAGTGATGCGCGAGTGCGGTATTCACGTGGTCGAGTCACCCGCCTTAATCGGGGAGACCATGCTGAAAGCCCTCGGCAAAAAATAACCTGAATTAGTGCGCGGTGTTAAACGCCAGTCGGAAATCCTGCTCTAGGTAGGAATTCAGTTTTTCCAGGCTCTTGAATACCATCAGGTTTTCAACTTCCCTCCATTCCTGATCGTTCTTAAAAACGATTTGTACAAACAGGTTGCGCACCATGTACACAAAGACCGAACGCCCCTCCTTTAAGCGGCTACCCAGTGAAACACCTTTTGCCCTCACATGCTCAAGCTGACGCTCCTGCGGCCATTTCCGAAAGGTTAGTTTGAACCACATACTCGTAAAATCTTGTTGTTAATCAGCTGAGAACAAGATAGGTAACACGCAACAATTCGATTTGTTTAAGAATTCCGCTGCCGGAGGTCAAAACGCCTCAATTTCAAGGTTTTTCAGGCTTTGCAACCGGATTACCCCTCCTTTTCCGGCCGTCATAAAAGCTCGTTGGCGAGGTTGGCCAGTTCCGAGCGTTCGCCTTTCTCCAGGGTAACATGCGCGTACAGTTCGTGATCCTTCAGCCGGTCGATTAGGTATGAAAGACCGTTACTCTGGGAGTCAAGGTAGGGGGTGTCGATCTGATAAATGTCGCCCGTGAAGATAATCTTCGTGTTTTCCCCAGCTCTGGTAATAATCGTTTTTACCTCATGGGGCGTCAGGTTCTGAGCCTCGTCCACGATGAAACAAATATTGGACAAACTGCGCCCCCGGATGTAGGCAAGCGGGGTAATCACCAACTTCTCGTTCTGCACCATTTCGGTAATCTTCGAATACTCTTTGTCCGATTCGCTGTACTGATTCTGGATGAATTTTAAATTATCCCACAGCGGTTCCATGTAGGGGTTCAGCTTCGACTTGATGTCGCCCGGCAGGTAGCCGATGTCCTTGTTGCTAAGCGGCACGATCGGGCGGGCCAGGTAGATCTGTTTATACTCCCGTTTTTGTTCCAGCGCGGCAGCGAGTGCAATCAGGGTTTTACCTGTACCCGCCACGCCCTGCATGCTCACCAGTTTGATTTCCGGCTTCAGTACTGCGTGTATGGCAAAGGCCTGTTCGGCATTTCGCGGTTTGATACCGTACGCATTTCGTTTCTCCACTTGTTCGACCATGCCGTTGGCCGAGTTGTAAAACGCGAGCACCGATTTTTTTCCGCTTCTGAATATGTAGTAATGATTTTTTCGCGGAACCTCCTTGCCTAACACCTCCTCGGGCGGGCAGTAGCCTTTATTGTACAGCAGGTTGATCACTTCGGGGTTCACTTCGTCAATCACCGTTTTGCCCGTGTGCAGCGAATTGATGTTTTGGATTTTCCCGGTGGTGTAATCCTCGGCCTGCAGACCCAATGCTTTAGCCTTCAACCGGAGGTTGATGTCTTTGGAAACCAGAATGACCTTCCGGCCTTTTTCTTCCTTTTGCAGTAGTAAGGCCGAGTTGAGAATCCGGTGATCAGCCTTGTCTTCGTTAAAAACCTTGTTGGCATCCACCGAGCCATTGCCACCGGTATCCATCAGCACTTTAAAATCCCCTTTGCCCTTACCATTGATGGGGTTCCACTGGTGCAGCATGTGGTTCTTAGCGAGTTTGTCTATGAGGCGGATGAACTCACGGGCTTCAAAGTTCTTGGTGTCGTTTCCCTTCTTGAAATTGTCCAGTTCCTCCAGCACCGTTATCGGGATGCCGATGTCGTGTTCGTCAAAGTTGAGGATGCTGTTGTGTTCGTAGATGATGACTGACGTGTCGAGAACAAAAATTTTCTTTTCTGTCTTCTTAGTGGTTTTTGACATAGATGAAAAAGTGGGTGAGTGATACCGCGGCTACCGGCTTCTCCGCCTGAGAAGGTTGGGCAACAACGGGCGATTAAAACGAAAATCGCGGAGACACCACCCTCACAATACCACCTGGGGCATCGTTAGGGCACTTGGTATCTTCGCGACAATCCAATCGATGGTTAAACTTACAGACCCTCCCGAATTTATCCAACCGACAGGCTAAGAATTTACTTTTGTCAGGTAACGATTTGGTAACGATAACGTCATCTCGGTAAGTACAAGTCGCCCTTCTCGGTCGGTAGAATCTGAAGGACACGCGCCAGCACCAGCAAGATGAGCTTGCGCGATGCCTGAAACCGGCTTAGCCGCGCCAGGGCGCGAAACTGATCGAGTGTGATATGTGGGTTCATACCCAGGTAGGCCATCAGTTTCTGTTCGGCTTCGCCATAGTGAAAGCGGGTGTCCTTTTCTTTTTTCGCTCGCCTTACGATTTCCGCCATTTCGCGACTGGCCCGCAGGCTCATGTCACGTGATCGCACGAAACAGGCGGGGGCGCTCCCCCGCACGATGTAGTAGTGCGGCCTTCGCGGGCTCAGCGGCACTTGCAATTCCAGCACACTTCTTTTATTATTTACCGAAATGAAACGGTGCGCAAAGTTCAACGCGGGTTTGCAATGGCGTACTTCCTGCTGAATGACGAGCAATTCCTCCTCGGGGTATTTCAGACCTTGAATACGTCCGTCATCTTCTACCCCCACCAAAAGGGTGCCCCCGGCCGTGTTCGCAAAGGCCAGCATTTCGCGCACAATTTTGTCGGGGTGTGTGGCTTTCAGTTTAAACTCCAGATGCAGACCTTCGCCAGCGGCAATCAACTGGCGGAGTTCCCGCAGCCCGGTGGCGTTCACCTCGTGCTGTTGCTCTACCCTCACCGCTATCGCCTGCCTCGTGGCTGGTCCTCGTCATCTTCATCTTCATCATCGGCCTTGTCCTCATCTTCTTCGCCCGCTTGTGGCATGGTGAACATCGAGCTCATCAAATCTTTGAAATGAAGACCGGCCGTAAGGGGATGCTTGCTTAGCATGCTGTATTCGGCCAGGCCATGCAGGGCAAACTCCATCAGAAACAAATTCAACGCGCTATCGCCTTTATAAAAAAACTTGATCAGGTCGGCCAGCCCGGGCACGCTCCTGAGCGCCTTTTCATAATCGGCAGCGGTCATGTCATTCAGCAGGTCCACCGTATTGCCCTCACCAAACCAATTCGTGATTTTTTTGTATGGGCTTTTTTCTTTCTGCTTGCGAAAGGTATCCGGGTCCGGAAAGTATTTGACAAACTCGGTACGCAGCGCTTTGCCAATCAGGTTTTGCGCCACAATGCCGGGCCCTTCCTGCTCGCCCTCGTACACCAGTTCTACTTTACCGGTGATGGCCGGTACAACGCCAACAAAGTCGCTGATGCGAATGGCGGTTTGGTTCTCCTGGTTAATCAGTGCCCTTCGTTCAGCTGCGGCCACCAGGTTTTCAAGAGCCGAAATGGTCAGGCGAGCCGAGACCCCGCTTTTCGCATCTACGTACTCGCTCTTGCGCGCCTCAAACGCTATTTGTTCGATGAGGTCTTTGGCGATGTCGTTTACCGTAACGCGGTGTCGTTGGGCCGCGTCCAGCCGTGCCTCCTGTTCGGTGATTTTGCGGCCAATGTCAATGGACTTAGGATAGTGCGTAATGATCTGACTGTCGATTCGGTCCTTCAACGGGGTTACGATACTACCGCGGTTGGTATAGTCTTCGGGGTTGGCCGTGAACACGAATTGAATGTCGAGTGGAAGTCGCAGTTTGAAGCCGCGAATCTGGATGTCGCCCTCTTGCAAGATGTTAAATAACGCGACCTGTATCCGCGCCTGAAGGTCAGGCAATTCGTTGATCACGAAGATACAGCGGTGGGAGCGGGGAATCAGACCGAAATGGATAACGCGTTCATCTGAGTAGGGCAGCTTGAGGGCGGCTGCTTTAATGGGGTCTACATCTCCGATCAAATCCGCTATCGATACATCGGGTGTCGCGAGCTTCTCGGTGTACCGGTCGTTTCGGTGTAGCCACGCGATGGGCGTGTGGTCGCCCAACTCTGCTACCAAGTCGCGGCCAAACCGCGAGAGGGGAGCCAATGGATCATCATTAAGCTCCGAGCCTTCAATGACCGGTACATATTCGTCCAGGAGATTAACCATGAGGCGGGCGAGCCGCGTTTTGGCCTGCCCGCGCAAGCCCAGAAGGTTGATGTCGTGGCCTGCGAGGATGGCCCGCTCAAGGTCGGGAATCACGGTCTCTTCATATCCCCAGATGCCGGCAAAGACATTTTCGCGGTGCTGCAGTTTTTGAATGAGGTTGTGCCGCAGTTCATGCTTAATACTCCTGGCGTGGTAACCTGCCCCTTTCAGTTGGGCGAGCGTTTTTATTTTGTTGTGATCTTTCATGAAGCGTTAATGAAATACATACAGCCGCAAATCTGGCGTTTACACGCGCTTGGTTCGGTTCCTTTTGAAATCTTCGAAGACCAGGTTGCCCAGTCCCTGCAAACTGCTGTAGTAGGCGTTACCATTGTTGGCCTTCGTAAAATCGCGCACGAACGATTTCAGATAGGGATCAGTGGCGATCATAAACGTGGTAACCGGTATTTTGATTTTGCGCAACTGGGTGGCGAGAGCCAACGTGCGGTTCAGGATCTTGCTGTCAAGCCCAAAGCTGTTTTTATAATACTTAATTCCATGTTTCAGGCAGGTGGGTTTGCCATCGGTGATCATAAAAATTTGCTTGTTGCTGTTTTTGCGCCTGCGCAAAATGTCCATGGCCAGCTCCAACCCGGCCACGGTGTTGGTGTGGTAGGGGCCCACCTGTAAGTAGGGCAGGTCTTTGATTTCGATCTGCCATGCGTCATCGCCAAAAACCAGAATATCGAGGGTGTCTTTGGGGTATTTCTTGGTGATCAGTTCGGCCAATGCCATAGCAACCTTTTTAGCGGGCGTGATGCGGTCTTCCCCGTACAGGATCATGGAATGCGAAACATCGATCATGAGCACGGTGGAGGTCTGCGCCTTGAATTCACTTTCCACCACTTCCAGATCTTCCTCGGTTAGGGTGAAGTCTTCAAAACCATGATTGATCTGCGCGTTGCGGATGGAGTCGGTCATGGCGATTTGCTCCAGGGTATCGCCAAACTCGTAGTCTCTGCGATCGGTATTTAACTCATCGCCCCGGCCGGCATGCGGTGTTTTGTGCTCACCGGATTTCGTTTTTTTCAGCTTCCCAAAGATTTCCTCCAGGGCTGACTGCCGAAGGCTCTGCTCCGAGCGGGCATTTAGCCGGTATTCGCCCCGGGGCCCATCCTCGGTGATGTACCCGTTTTTCTTCAGGTCTTCAATAAAGTCCCCCATTCCGTATTTGTCGTTGGTCAATCCATACTGACGGTCTACTTCCGTGAGCCACTGCAAGGCTTCGCCCACGTTGCCGGAGGTGATCAGCACCAGTTGCATGAAAATTTTCAGCAGGCGTTCGAAATCCGATTTTTCGGATTGGGCTGGGGGTGTATAGTGGGCAAATCGGTGACCGAGCATGACTATTTATTAATGGAATGTTAACCTTTTGAAATCTGCCTAAATAACCAAATTTTTTTGCGGTATGTTTCCAATTTGACTAAACGAGACAATAAAAATCGACAAAAGACAGTTTTGGGTATGGGAACCAATTTCTACTTTTGTACAAACCAACTGCAAACTATCTGAAACATGAAACGAGTGACCCTGATTACACTGGCGGCCCTAACCCTGCTGGTAGCCTCCTGTGCCAGCTATAGCTGCCCCACCTACTCGAAAAATCCTAAGGCCGAACAGCAAAAACGAATCTGATTTTTCCGAAAGGATTTGAATAAAAAAAGCCGCTTATGCGGCTTTTTGTGCTTGTGTCGGATTTTTTTCCGTCATCGTGCCATAGATGTAATCCCATAGCGGTGACGATACACCAAAAACGACCGCCCCGTTTTTATAGTGATGTACACTATGGTTGATCCACAGGTGTTTCAGGAAGTTACGCGGAGGCTGATAGGCGTGCACCATGTAATGAACCATGAGGTACATGGCATATCCGACCAGAAACCCGGGGAGGAATGCAAAAACCAGGTCGCCTATAACTAACCGAAAAGCAAACAGCAGGAGTGTGGCGATGGTGATGCTCAATACGGGCGGCATCGCGAGGCGATCTTTGTCTTTGGGAAACTCATGGTGTACTCCATGCATGGTATATTGGAACTTGGCACGTTTCTCCGTATGAGTGCCCATGTGGAAAACATACCGGTGCACGTTATACTCCACCCAGCTAAAAAACACCCAACCGACAAAAAACAGAAGGGTGGTCAACAGGGGCGTCAAGGTGGTGTGGGTGACACTCCAGTACAGCAGGCCTGCAGCATAACTGAAGAAAATCACCAACGGCACCGAAATGTGAGTGCGCGAGAGCTTCTCCAAAATCGGATTTCTAAACAGCACTTTCGTGCCTTTACTTTGAGGTTTTACTTCCGCTACCATGGCACACATCAATTTTCGCTCGCAAAAATATATGAGGCTGTATTTTTCTACAAGCCCGTCAGTTGAACGCTCCCGGCTACCCGTTTGATTACCCGCTCATAATAGGACTCATACAGGGGCAGTATCCGGCTGATATCGAATTCTTTTGCCCGTTTGAGTGCGTTGGCCTTAAAGGTCGCCAGGTTATTCTTATCCAAGATAAACAGGGCCTTGCGTGTCATATCCTCCACATCGCCCACATTGCTTAGGAAGCCCGTGATACCCTGCACATTGAGCTCGGGTAAACCCCCGGTGTTGGAGCTTATTACAGGCACTTCGCAGGCCATAGCCTCCAGGGCGGCCAGGCCAAAACTCTCCTTCTCGGATGGCATCAAAAACAGGTCGGCCACCGACAAAACTTCTTCCACTGCCTCCAATTTGCCCAGGAAACGCACGTTATCGTGTATGCCAAGTTCACGCGCCTGTTTTTCGGCCTTCGCCCGCTCCGGGCCGTCACCAATCATCAACAACTTGGCCGGTATCTCCTGCTGAATATTATAGAACACGCTCATCACATCGCCAATCCGTTTCACCTTTCTGAAGTTGGAAATATGAACGACCAATGCTTCGCCATTGGGGCAGATTGCCTTTTTGAAGTGATCTTTCTTCTGCTTTTTAAATTTTTCGAGATCGATAAAGTTCGGGATCACTTCGATGTCATTCGTGATGCGGAATGACGCATAGGTTTCTTTGCGCAAATCTTCCGATACGGCCGTAACTCCGTCAGACTGATTTATCGAAAATGTAACCACGGGCTCGTAGGAGGCATCTTTGCCCACCAGCGTAATATCGGTGCCGTGCAACGTGGTTACCACCGGAATGTAAATGCCCTCCGTTTTCAAAATCTGCTTGGCCATGTAGGCAGCCGAAGCGTGGGGGATCGCATAGTGCACGTGCAGCAAGTCCAGCTTTTCATCTTTCACCACACTCACCATCTTACTGGCCAACGCCAACTCGTAAGGCGGGTACTCAAAAAGCGGGTAGGAATGGAATTCCACCTCGTGGTAAAACAAATTCTCACTCAAAAAATCCAGCCGGCTTGGCTGCGAATAGGTGATGAAGTGAATCGAATGCCCCTCTTTGGCGAGCGCCTTGCCCAGCTCGGTGGCCACTACGCCACTGCCGCCAAAGGTGGGATAACAAACAATTCCAATCTTCATAGCTCCGTATATGGATATTAAACCCCGTTCAGGGGTATTTAGTTTCGAATTCAGCGGCCGTTCTCGGCACAATATCGGAAAATCGACTGGTAGAGGACGTCCTGAATACGGGGACGGATATTGGCACTTAATAGTCTGTTGTTGTTCATATCCGGGTGTACCCGGTTCGACAAGAAGATATAGACCAGCTCAAACTCCGGGTCAACCCAGATGCAGGTGCCGGTAAACCCCGTGTGCCCAAACGTGCGCGGTGACGCGTACGCTGACGTGGGCCCCGTGTAATCACCCGGGGTTGATTTATCCCAGCCAATCCCTCTTCGGCTGTTGTCGTATTGCCGGGCCGCGAAGCGATCAATCGTTTCGGGTTTGAAATAGGTTTGTCCGGCATAGGCTCCGCGCTGCAACCACATTTGCCCCAGTTTGGCCAGATCAATGGCGGTGCCGAACAGTCCCGCATGTCCGGCCACCCCTCCGTGCATGGCAGCCCCCTGGTCATGCACATAACCGGTAAGCAAGCTTTTTCGAAATAGTTTGTCGTTCTCTGTTGGGGCGATGCGTGAGGCGGGAAATCGCTGCACGGGTAGGTAGCCCAGCGTGGAGGCTCCGAGTGGTTCGTACAGGTTCTGGGCGAGAAAATCCTCCATCGGCTGGTTGAGCAGGTTATCGGCCAGGTGCTGAAGAATGTAAAAACCCATGTCGCTGTAGCGGTAGTCGTGGGGTGTGCGCGTAGGTTTTTCGCGAACGCGTGCTTTTTGAATCCACACCCACAAACTGTCTTTCATGTCTTTTGAGGCAAACAGGTTAGTCGCAACCGGAAACGGGTAGTCCGCAGAAGCTTCCCTGCGGTAGTATTCAGGCAGATGAGCGGAGTCCTTCATCGTCTGTACCCAAAAGGGCAAGAATGGCCAGAGACCCGCCTGGTGGGTCAGAATATCTTTCAGCGTGAAGTCTTTCTTGTTGGTTGATTTCAATTCAGGCAGATAGACCGATGCCTTTTTATACAGGTCAATTACGCCACGCTCCTCCAGGAATAAAGTTGTTTGCAACGAAGCCGATATTTTCGTCACGGATGCCAGGTCATAGATGGTTTCGGACGTTACCGGAATGTTTTGGTCGTAGGTCAGGTATCCATAGCTGCGATCAACCACTACCTTGCCGTTTCGCACGGCCAAGACGCGGCAACCGGGTGTAGCACCGCGCGCAATAGCCTCGGCTGCGATGTGGTCAATCTCGCACAGTGTCGGGCTGTCCATGCCTTCGGCTTCCGGTTCGGTGTGAGCCATTCGGCCAATCGGTTCAAGGCGAAGACCCGCACCGAGGGGGCGGTCGGTACTCAATTCAAAAGGCAACTGCCCGCGGGCGGGCCGTGCCCCGAAAACAATTTCAGCCGCACCCTGAACACTTAATGGGTCATCTGAATACGTGAGTAGGGTGGTGGCCCGACAGGCGGAGGTTACAGCCGGGTCGGTAAAGTTGATCATGACCACGGTTTTGCCCGCGGCCATCCAGTCATGGGCATAGGCGGTCAGCGATGAGCCAATGGTTTCGCCACCGGGAAAAAGGCCGATGATGATCACGTCATATTTTTTGCCTTGCCCTGCAAGGGTGGCTGTGTCGCGTAGGGTTTGCAGAAAGAACGGATCGACCTGTACAAAGTCATTCAATGCCAGGTGAAAAAAGGTCTTGTTGCCGGAGCCCGCGGCTACGTGCATGAATTTTTTTTCCTCCAGCGTGGCGATCGGCAGTGTTTCCGGGTTCCCGCCAATCACCGTGATGGCTTGCTTGAAAATTTCCTGGCGCAGCCATCGGTCCTCACCGGTGTTGATGTCGCCCGGCAGGTTGGTGGCCTCAACTGCGGGCTTCACATTCAACCCGGCACGGAACTTGGCGATGAGTATTTTTTTGACGCTTCCTTCAAGGCGGCTTTGCAGATTTTTATTTCGTCTGATCAGGCGCGTGAGTTGTCGCAGGGTGCGCGCGGGTTGGTTCGGGTTTACCAGCAAATCGTAGCCTGCTTCCAATGCCATCGCTTCCGCTTTGCCGGCCTTGGCCTGCCCGGTCACGGTCGATAAGAACGGCATATCGGCCACGATCAACCCCGAAAAATTCATACGCTGCTTCAACAACTCGCCAACAAACAACTGCGAGGCGGCTGCGGGCACGGCTTTCGTTTTTCCCTGCACTGAAAAATGCAGGTTAGCCGTGTGTATGCCGCTGAGCCCCTGCTTGATCAGTTCCCGGTAGGCGAAAAAAATGCTGGTGTCGAGCCGGGTAAGATCCAGCACCGCTGAATTGTCCTCGAGGCTGGGATAGGAGTGGGCATCGTGCGTGGCAATGGCCAGGATACCCGCAGCCTGCAACCCCGTCATCCAGGCGCTGGCCCTGGAAGCGGTTCGTTCCTTTTGCGTGCTGAAAAAATTTTGCAACCCGGGATAGTCCAGTTGTTCAAGGTCGAAACCGGCCTGGGGCCCGAGCGCGAAATGCATACCCAGGCGTTTCAAATGCTGGCCGGTTCGTTTTCCGGCCAGGTGTACCAGGCTGTCCGAAGGCAAGGCTCCAAACTGAAGAGGCTTACCAAACACCAGGGCGCTGTCCAGTGTCTGTCCTGGTCCCCAGGCAGCGCCCATACCCACCAGCAGCGGCACGCGGGCCGTTCGTTGTAACTCAGTAATTTTTTTTGTGTGACTCCGCGGCCCGCCTTGCGTTATCAAAATAGCACCGGGCTTTACCTGCTGAAATAATTGGCGCGTGTCAACCCAATTGGTTGTATTCGTGGCTGCCGGTAAAACCAATAGTTGGGCCACCCGTTCGGTTAACGAAAGGGTGTTATACACGCTATCGGCCCACTGGTTTGCCCGCTGGGCTTCCACCGGCCAGGTGAAAAGAGAGGCGACCACTGAAAAAATGAGGCAACGGAGCATGGGTGCGGGCCGTGTTTTAGTTATTGAATAGTTATCGTCAACTTTGAACCTTGTAAAGATACGACTACCGGTCAGCGTTGACGCGTTTGAAGTTGGATTTAAACCGAGAAGTATGAAATTCCTGTCCTTATTCACCAAAGTACCCGAGCACCAGCGGTTCAACTACGTGCCGCGCTATTACGATCCCAAGAAAGAGGAAATGCAGGAGCGGGTAGCACGTATCAAACGCGAAGTGGAGCTTGAAAAAGGCATGGCCCGTGAGAACGAGGCCAATGATCACCGCAGGCGCATGGCTGGCGCCTTTCAAGCCAGCCGAAGACGGACACAAAATGCACCCGATTTGCAAACGCCACTGTTGCGACTGGGCATATTGCTATTCCTGGCTGTATTTCTGATTGCCTACCTGACGTGGGGCAAGCCCGTGTTGTATAGTTTGTTAGCCGTAGTTCCCCTGTACTTTTATCTGCGGCTCAAGTTGCTGAAACGAAAATCCTGAGCGGCACAATGCCTGATATCATTCAGCTATTACCCGATTCCATCGCCAACCAAATTGCGGCTGGCGAGGTTGTGCAGCGGCCGGCCTCGGCAGTCAAAGAGCTGATGGAAAATTCGCTCGATGCCGGAGCCACCCGCATCCGGTTGATCGTGCGCGAAGCCGGCAAGTCACTGATACAAATTGTGGATGATGGCTCGGGCATGAGCGCAACCGATGCGCGCATGAGCCTCGAACGCCATGCCACGTCCAAAATCCGGACAGCCGATGATCTCTTTCGGATTCGTACGATGGGTTTTCGGGGTGAGGCCCTCGCCTCCATTGCGGCTGTGTCGCAAATGGAGATGAAAACGCGGCAGGCGCACGAAGAACTGGGCACCTTGATTTTAGTGGAAGGCAGCGAAGTGAAGAAGCAGGAGTCGGTGGCGTGTGAGAAAGGCACGAGCATTAGCGTTAAGAACCTCTTTTATAATATTCCAGCCCGCAGAAATTTTTTGAAGAGCGTGCCCGTGGAAATGCGCCACGTTACGGATGAATTCCAACGGCTGGCACTGGCGAATGCCGAGGTAGCTTTTTCGCTCTGGAATGGGGAAGAGCTGATGTACGACTTGCCCGCGGCCAAACTGCAGCAACGCATTGTGGGCCTGTTTGGCAAAGCGTATCAACAACAATTGGCACATTGCGAGGCGGAAGTAACGATGGTTAAAGTGCAGGGCTTTGTTGGCCGGCCGGAGTCCGCCCGAAAGACGCGGGGCGAACAATTCCTGTTTGTCAATAATCGGTTCATCCGCAACAATTATCTGCATCATGCCGTGATGAATGCCTTCGAAGGGTTGCTGCCCGACAATAGCTTTCCCTTCTACGTACTCTTTATTGAAATCGACCCCAAGCACGTGGACGTCAATGTGCACCCGACCAAAACGGAAGTGAAATTTGACGATGAGCGAGCGGTGTATGCAGTAGTACGGGCGGCCGTCAAGCAGGGTTTAGGCACCCATAATCTGGTACCGGCACTGGATTTTTCGGCTGATGTTAACCTGGTCCAGAAGCTGCAGTCGGGCGGAAGTGCCGGTCGTGATGTTTTTTATGAAGAGCAGTGGGGAAGTTTGCAGCAACGGAATCTGAAGAACTGGGAACAACTGTATGAGCGCGAAGGGGGCGACAGCCGCCTTGCCTTTCCGGAACAAAAGCCGGAGATGTCGCCTCCGCGGGCAGAAGCGCCCATGGGCGGCCCGGGTACGCCCGATTCGACACCGGCCTTTCAGTTTCAGCAAAAATACATTGTATGGCCGGTAGCAGAGGGGCTTATGCTGATTGATCAGGAAGCCGCCCACGAGCGGATCTTGTATGAAAAATTCCAGCAGCACCTGCGCAACCGGTCTGGCGCAAGTCAACAATCATTGTTTCCGCAGTCGGTTGTGCTCGCCCCGGCCGATTTTGCCCTGATCATGGAAATCATGCCGGAGCTGACGGCCCTGGGTTTTCGTCTCGAAGAATTTGGAAAGAACACGGTGCTGGTTACCGGCATTCCGGTGGATGGCACCGCGCACGAAAAGCACTTGCTGGATGGTTTGTTGGAGCAATTCAAGAGCAACCAGTCAACCCTGCAGTTACCGGTGGGCGATAATCTGGCACGGTCGTTGGCGAGGCGCACCGGCATACGGCCGGGCCAGAAACTGGGTGCTACGGAAATAAATTCGTTGGTTACGCGACTCTTTCAATGTGCGGCTCCTTCGCTGGCGGCTGACGGGCGTCCAACCTTTTTCATTTTGGATACGTCTAAAATCGAGCGATATTTTGGCCGATAAAACCTCTGCATGTTTCGAGTTACCCCACTAGTTCGCAATCTGATCATCATTAATGTGGTGGTCTACCTTATTCAGTTGTTACTTCCCATTTCAACTTATTTTCTGGCGCTGTACGACATGAATTCGGAATACTTCCGGCCGTACCAGTTTTTTACGTACATGTTTGCGCACGATAGTCATGGATTCCTCCATATTTTTTTCAACATGCTGGCCTTGGCTTCCTTCGCCCCCATCCTGGAGAGTTATTGGGGCGACAAACGATTTCTCTTTTTCTATCTGGCGTGCGGCATTGGGGCAGGCCTGATTTATGCCGTTGTGAATTACTTTCTTTTCCCCGGTGCAGGTGGAATCATGCTGGGGGCATCGGGCGCACTTTATGGTATCCTCATGGCATTTGGTTTGGTATTCCCCAATTTGGAACTGATGTTGCTCTTTCCGCCTATTCCCATTAAAGCCAAATACATGGTTTTTGTGATTGGTTTTTTAACGTACCTGATGGATCGCAGCGGCACGGTGGCTCACCTGGCTCACTTTGGCGGAGCTTTGGTAGCCTTTTTTATTATCCAGTATTGGCGAACACAAGGTGGCCGGTAACCGTTAACGTAGTATCGTGCTCGAGGAATTTAAAAACGCATTTAACCGGCCCAACAACGCCCACGTTCAGTTGATCATGATCAACGTGGTCATTTATTTGTTTTTGGTGATCGCGTTTGTTTTGACCACAGTGGCCAAATCCGAGGCGATCTTTGGTTACATACACGATGTGTTTGCTATCCCACCGCTGGCAGTTGATTTCATCAAACGCCCGTGGACGCTGATAACCTATGCTTTTGCCCATGATTGGACGGGTATCCTTCACATCTTGTTCAACATGCTGGCGCTGTACTGGTTCGGCAAGTTGTTCATTGAATACCTCGGCAACGACAAACTGATTGCAGTATATGTGCTGGGTGCGCTGGCCGGAGGAGTCTTGTATCTGCTGATCTTCAACAGTATTCCCTATTTCCATGAACGCAGCGATTTCCCCGGGATGGTGGGCGCGTCTGCGGCTGTGTATGCGGTGATGGTAGCCACAGCCACGCTGCTTCCGGATTATACCTTTTTCCTGTTGTTCTTTGGCCCTGTTCGAATCAAATACATCGTGCTTGTATACATTGTGATCTCCTTTATCGGTTCGGTGGGATACAACGCGGGTGGCAACATCGCCCACCTGGGCGGGGCGTTGATTGGGTTCATTTATACCCGGCAACTGCAGGTAGGCGTTAACTGGGGAGGTTGGATAACCGCAGTCCTGGATGGCATCAAATCGCTGTTTTCGCCCAAGCCCAAAGTCAAGGTAACGTACCGCAGCACCACAAAAGAGGCACCGAAGAAATCACGGTCGGCATCAACAGCCAGCCAGGCGGAGATTGACGCCATTTTAGACAAGATTTCGGATAAGGGATATGAGAGCCTCACGAAGGAAGAGAAGGAAAAACTCTTCAATGCGAGCAAAAAGCAGTAACTCCCGTTGAGTTCGCGCAAAGGCGGTTCTCACATTCACTTACAATTTTCGCAAAACGTCCGCTTCAAAAATTCATCTTCCAGCAATTGGAACGAGATGCCGCCTTGTGAAGACGAGTCGAAGAGGCTACAAAAGCGCGCGCGGTTTTCGTTCACGGCATTCAGCATGATGGTGCGGTAGCCGGCCTGGGCAGTGGCCGCTTTCTTATAGATGGTCAAGCTCAGGTAATAAAAAACCAGATCTTCGCTGGCATCCAACGCCCGGGCCCGGTTTTGCAACATGCGCACCGCCCAGTCAAACTTACTGTAATGCGAAAAGTATTTGGCAAGGTTAACCAGATCGGCATCGGCCAGTTTCAGTGGCTGGTAGGCCTGGAAAATAAACATCAGGGCTTTGTCTTTGGCCGCGTAGTTTTGTTTGCGCATGTGCACTTCCGATAAAATGATGTGGTAGTTGATCAGCAGCCGCCTGACCAGCGGGTCGGGTATGCCTTTGTTTCGCAGGGCTTCGATATCCCTTCGCAACGTAGGCGGCTCGGTCAGTAAATCCGTCATCACCCACGCGCGCATACGCAGCGCGCACAGGTTGAAGAGAATTTGCGGGTTGCCGGGCATCAGTTTGTTCAATCGCTCAAAGGCAAGAGTGGCTTCGGCCAGGTTGGTAAATTCGCGATCGAACAGGTAGGCAGCGTTGTTGATTAACAGGCGCCCGAACTCCAAGGATTCCGGGACCTCAAGTTCGTGCAAAAACTGTTCAGGTAGTTCCTGCCGGCCTAACTTGTGGAAAATGATCTGCTGTAAGTAGACGGCCTCTTCCACATCCTTTTCGGCCAATACCTGGCGAAAATATTTCTTCAACTCAGCCGGATCGTTTTCGCGGTAATTCAGTCGCTTCTCCAGCCGAATGTCCACGATCGCTTTACGGTGCTTTTGCAAAATCGGCTCGAGGCGGGCCTGCCATTCCGGGGCGCTTAGCTTTTCCTTGATTTCATCTTTGCTGAGCGAACCCCACGAAGCATACGGTGCCTTTTGAATGTCGGTAAGAAATTCAACCCAGTTTTCCATAGCTGAGACCTCAGCCTGAATTTTTTCGGATTGATACCCTTGCAGAATGTTGATCATACTTTGAGCGCGCTGATTCTGCAGTTCGATATTCCGCTCAAGTGAACCTTCTACCGATGTGTATGCCCGAATTTGAATGGAGGTAATGGCATAGTCGGTCATGCGCAGCGAATCCACCAGCGGCTGAATGTCGGCTGGCTTGTATTCCGCCTTGTCTTTTTCGAAGGGAACCACGGCATGAATGGTTTTCGAAAGTTCCTTGAACTTTTCCGTCAACACCTCGCGGCTCAGCGTGTCGTAGTAAAGCCCCATGCGCAACAATTTCCAACCCTGGTAATCAAGATTGACTACGGCCGTGTACTGACACAAATTTCTGTTCTCGAGAATGAGGTAGTTGGGCTCCACATTTTCGGACCGAAATCCCGGAGGTAATTTGCCCACACCTGTCAGGGTCATGCCATCGGGCGACACGCGTGTACGCCTGAACAGTTCATTCCGGTAGACGGGAGGCAACAAAAATCCGCGATGCGAAAAGGAAACAGGTTTCACCGAAGGTTGACCGCAGGCATATTGTTCCTGTTGCACGAGGTCAATGGCGATGCCGTCATTTTTTCCGGTGAATAACTCCTGGAACCAACGCACATCGTTGAGCATGATGTACACGCTATCATGTTGAATGACGGTGCTGAAGCGCACATCCGGAGGCATCTGCCGCATCACCCGGTTGCTTTGCTCGCAATCGCGCGCCATATTTTTCCCAGGATTCCGGATGTCGTAATCCGTGCGATTGACTTGTTGGGCGGCCAACAGGTGAGGAATAATCAGGAGCAAAAACAGAGAACGCATCAAAGCGATTTGTTGGCGAGCTGCCCGCAGGCAGCGTCAATGTCTTTGCCGCGGCTTTTTCGAATTCGGGTGGTAATACCGTGACTTTCGAGCAGGTGCTGGTACATCTGCAACACGTCATCTCCGGCCTGCTGAAACTGCCCCTCATCAATCGGGTTGTATTCGATGAGATTTACTTTGGAGGGTATAACCTGGCAGAACTTCAGCAATGCCTGGGCATGTTCAGGTGTGTCGTTGATACCCTTCCAAACAACATACTCGTACGTGACTTTGCGCTTTCGTTTCTTGTACCAATTCCGCAGCGCATCGGCCAAATCTTCCAGCGGGTTGGTGTCATTAATCGGCATGATGGCCGAGCGGGTCTCGTTAATCGCATCGTGCAGCGACACGGCCAGGTTAAACTTCACTTCGTCATCCGCCATCTTACGGATCATTTTCGCAATGCCCACCGTTGAAACGGTAATGCGTTTGGCTGCCATGTTCAGCCCTTTCGGGGAAGTGATCTTGTCGATCGCTTCGATTACATTGGCGTAATTGAGCAGCGGTTCGCCCATGCCCATAAACACAATGTTGGTGAGCGGACGGCCAAAGAATAATTCGCTTTGTTCCTTTATGGCCACTACCTGATCATAGATTTCATCGGCATTCAGGTTGCGCATGCGCTTGAGGCGGGCGGTAGCGCAAAATTTACAATCGAGGCTGCAGCCTACCTGCGAGGATACACACGCGGTGATTCGCTTTTCCGTAGGTATAAGCACCGACTCCACAATTAGCCCATCATGAAGTTTAACGGCATTTTTAATCGTGCCATCGCTGCTGCGCTGCATGTTGTCCACGTGCACGTGATTAATCACAAAATGCTCGTTCAGCATCTGGCGTGTGGTTACCGACAGGTTCGTCATTTCGTCAAACGACTTTGCTGACTTTTTCCACAACCATTCGTACACCTGCTGGGCCCGAAAGGCTTTGTCTCCTTTTTCGACAAAAAAAGCCTTTAACTCTTCTGGTGAGAGTTTGCGAATATCCCGTTTGGCCGGTGCAGAAACCATGGCGCAAAGGTAAGACAAACCGCGGGGTGTTGTCTTATTTGGTTCGGGTTAACGTCTTCGATTCACAGTCCTTGCCCTCCAGGTGGAACCGAAAGGTTGATGAAGTGAGTTCATCCACCCGCAATTTTTGAGTGATAATACCGGACTTCTTGTCCATTAGCAAAAGTTGGCCATCGCGCAGGGTATATGTAAAGGTGCGCATGGATTCTCCCTTTTTTTGCCCGGCCGCAAAAATGCCTTCTTCGCCTGTCCCGTTCGATTTAAACCGGATCAGGCGGGCAACGGCCGTGGTGTTCTTGCCGAATTGCTGCAGCAGTTCTTTTTCAGTTTCGGATTCGTTGCCGGTGATTTCAGATTCAAAACAGGTTTTTTCCTCGGTCACCTGCCAGGTGCCCACCAGCGGGGAGGACTGGCCCCATGCCCATGTTGTGCAAACCATCATCCAACCGACTATAAGCGTCTTCATACCCGTGTGTGTTTTCATCTGTCAATAATTTTCTTTTTTAAGGTCAGATGGAATATCCATGCTCTATTAACATCCTCGTGGGTGCACGCAGTGCATGGATATTTCATGTGTTGATCATTTCATTAGTGAGGGCGCATGGAATGGGCCACGTAGTCATTTTGCCAGGTGGAAATCATTTGCATGGCCATTTCCTAAATTTACGTCTCTTTCCCTTCTGTTTGCAAAAATGAAACCACTTTTTTGGATCGGGGCTGTGCTGGTGCTCGTGTCGTGCTCGTCTCGCGTTGAGGATGATGCCCGCTTGATCGAGCGCTTGATGGAAGCCCACCCGCAACAATTTGATCACATATTGAAAAATCAGGATTCCCTGGAGGTGCAGATCATCTACACCCAGATCGATCGCGATGATCAGAACCGGCCGAGCTTTCGCTCCTTTTATTTCAATGTCGATTCCGCCCGCTATTTTTATCCGGCCTCTACAATCAAATTGCCGATGGTCTTGCTGGCGCTGGAGAAAATCAACCGGCTTGGAATACCTGGCCTGACCGAGCACAGCATTATGCTGCACGACAGTGTGTATCGCGGTCAATGGCCGGCACATGCCGACACCACCTCGGCCAACGGTTTACCATCCATTGACCACTATGCGAAAAAGATTTTGGTGGTGAGTGATAATGACGCCTCCAACCGCTTGTATGAATTTGTCGGGCAACAGGCCGTGCATGAATCGTTAAATGGTCGAGGTTATACGTCACGCCTGCTCCACCGCTTAGAGCGCCCGTTGACGCCCGATGAAAACCGACACACGGAGGCCGTGCGATTTCTGGATGCCCGGGGAAATGAGATCTACAAGCAACCGATGTTAGTAAACCCGGATTCGATTGAACCGCTGATGCGGGCGAAAAAGGGCCGGGGTTTTATGCGCAACGGCCAGGTCGTACACCAGCCACTTGATTTTACCTACAAAAACTACTACCCCTTGGCCGTGCAGCAGCGGCTGCTCCGTGCGTTGATCTTTCCCTCGTCTGTGCCGGAAGCATCGCGCTTCAGGCTAAGCGACCATCAACGGCAAAAGGTCCTTCAGTACATGTCACAGTTGCCGGACGAAACCGCTTTTCCTCCCTATTACCGCGACACTACACTGTACGATGCCTATTGCAAATTCCTGATGTATGGCGAAGAGCGCGCCCCGATTCCGGCCAACATTCGCATCTTTAATAAAGTAGGCGATGCCTACGGATACCTGATCGACAATGCCTACATCGTGGATTTTGACCAGGGTGTGGAGTTTCTGCTTTCAGCCATCATCTACTGCAACTCCGATGGTATTCTCAATGATGGCGCGTATGATTACGAAGAGGTCGGGTTCCCCTTTATGCGCGATCTGGGTCAGGTGGTGTATGAGTATGAGCGCAGCCGGCCCCGTATCCGCAAGCCGGCCTTGTCGGAATTCAGGCTGACCTACGATCGCCCCTGAAAAGGTTTTTCAATGTCTTTTTTTTCTGCGATTTTTCGAGTCCAATTCTCATTTCATGCAAAAGTCGAACGCCATTGTGATCACGGCAGGTTATCTGGATACCAGCAACGGAAAGACGGCTCACGGGCTTATTCGGGGCACTGAGCGCTTCCATATTCTCGGTATCATCGATCCGAAACATCCCGGCCGCGATGCAGGTGAAGTATTGGATGGCCGAAAACGCGGCATCCCCGTCTTTGCTACCATGGCCGACTTTGCCGCAGCAGTAAAAGAGCCGGTGAAATATTGCATCCTCGGGGTGGCTACCAAAGGGGGTGTGATTCCCGACTCCCTTCAGGTGATGCTTAAAGAAGCACTTGAGCGTGGGTATAGCCTGGTCAACGGCTTACACGATTACATTTCTGATCATCCCGAGCTGGCGAATCTTGCCAAAGAGAAGGGGCTGGAAATTATTGACGTGCGCAAGCCCAAGAAGTTTAAAGATCTTCATTTCTGGTCGGGCACGATCAAATATGTACACTGCCCTAAGATTGCCGTATTGGGTACCGATTGTGCGCTGGGCAAACGAACCACCACGCGATTTTTGATGGAAGCCATGCTTGAGGCGGGCTTCAAAGCGGAGATGATCTACACGGGCCAAACGGGGTGGATGCAGGGCGCGCGGTACGGATTCATTTTTGATTCCACGCTCAACGATTTTATCTCCGGTGAAATGGAGCACGCGATTGTGAAATGCTGGGAAGAAGCCAAGCCGGATATCATTTTTATCGAAGGCCAGAGTTCACTCCGCAACCCGAGCGGCCCGGCCGGCTCCGAGTGGATTGTGTCGGCTGCAGCGGATGCCGTGGTGTTGCAGCATCACCCGGCCCGCAAGCAATACAAAGACCTTGAATTCTACCCCGCGTACATAGCCGATCTCAAAGATGAAATTGCGCTGATTCAGATTTACGGTGCCCCCACCGTGGCCATCACCGTAAATACGGCCAAGATGCATGAGGCGGACGCGCGTCCTTATGCGGCACAAAAGGAAAAAGATTTGGGCATACCCGTTGTTCTGCCGTTGGAAGACAGCGTGAGCCGGCTCGTCCCGATCTTTAGAAAGATGATCGAAGAGTCGATCGCACAGGTATAAACAAAGCCAAACATGAAAATCAAAAACATCAAAACCTGGTCAGTTGATTTGGGTAACACCAAGCCGTACACCATCGCGTTCAAAACGGTAGATGAAGTGAAAAATGCCTTCGTACAGATCACGCTCGAGAATGGCACTACGGGCATTGGCGCGGGCAACCCAAGCGAGTATGTAACAGGCGAGAGTTTCGAACAATGTGAAAAGGCATTACACGAAAATAACCTCGACTTCCTGGTGGGTCGGGATATTCGCGAGCTAAATCAGCTCTTGTACGAAGTTCTCGTGCGCTTTCCGAAAAACCCGGCTGCGCGAGCGGCACTCGACATCGCCCTGCACGATGTGTTTACCAAACACCTCAATATTCCATTGGTCAAGTTCCTCGGGCAGAAGATCACGTCCATGCCCACGTCCAACACGATTGGAATCAAAAACGTAGAGGACACACTTAAAGAAGCCCAGGAGTATGGCGACCGCGGCTTTACGGTGCTGAAAGTAAAGTTGGGCAAGGACCTCGAGGAAGATGTGGAGCGCCTGGTGAAGTTGCGCGAGAAATTCGGCAAGCGGTTTACCATCCGCATCGATGCCAATCAGGGCTACACGGTGGAGCAGACCATTGCCTTTGCGAAACGCACGGCCCAACTGGACGTAGAATTGATTGAGCAACCGCTGCCGGCCAAACAAGATTTGCGTGCTCTGCCGGAGGCGATCCGAAAGAAAGTGGCTGCGGATGAAGCGCTGCTGTCGCCCGCAGACGGTTTATCCCTTTCCACGGCACCGGTCGCAGCCGGTATTTTTAACATCAAGCTGATGAAGTGTGGGGGTGTGCGCGAAGCCCTGCGCATTGCCGATATTGCCGCGCTGCAGAACATCGAATTGTTCTGGGGCTGTAACGATGAAAGTATCGTGAGTATCACGGCAGCCCTTCATGCGGCCTTCTCCTGCGCCCACACTAAATACATTGATCTCGATGGCAGCCTCGACCTTGCCCGCGATGTGGTGAGGGGTGGGTTTGTTTTAAAAGACGGTGTGATGTACTGCTCCGATAAGCCGGGGTTGGGGGTGGAGCCACTTTGAGGTAAAAAATGGTACGCTCGTACCTTTTTCCGATTACATGTTCAGGTTCACTGGGTGAAAAAGCCGAGGTTGGTTTGCTTATAATAACATCAGACCCATATGAAAAAATTATTCTCTTTCGCCCTAATTGCAGTTTTTGTCATTTCCTGCCTTCCGGACAGGTAGAGGTCAAAAAAGAGCGACTGCCGAAAATTGCCTATACGTCACTTGCGCAAGAGCCAAAGTTAGCTGAGGCTATCGGATTGCTTGGTCTTAGCAGTAAACCGGGCAAGTTTGGGAGATTAATGTCTGAACTCAGCCAGTTAAGGACGGACTCGATTTTGAAAGTGTTGCAGGGAGATAGTCTGAATTACACCTATACTTTTTCCCTCCCTGGAGATCGTGAGGGTTCATTTAAGAACCTTGTTTTGAGCAAGATTAACGGAGGTTACCTTGGTTTTGTGCTCGAATTTCAGGCGGAAAATACTTTCTTGGACATGCAATCTTATGAGGGCAAGGTTGTTAAATATGACTTAGAGGGGAATGAGATCTTCCAAGCTTCGGTCAAGTCTAGTAAGGGTATAAGCGGAGGGCGAACAAACGAAACTTGCCTAGCTTCGGTCTCGTCAGTTTGTTTGGAATACTTCCAGCCAAACCACCTCTATCGGCAGGAGTGTATGGAATGGGAAACAACTATCACAATCACCTGCTTCGGAAATGCCAATGGAGGTGGAGGAGGCACAGAACTTCCGGGTACCTACATTCCAGTCTCTGATTCCGGTTCCGGAGAAACCTGGGGCGGTGGTTCTGGCACGGGAGGTTCCGGGAGCGGAACTTCAACCGGAGGAAGTGATGGTGGACGGTATGGATACGATGACAGTGATCCGATAGGGGTTAGAGAACCCGCTACTTGGCCTGGCGCTGAAGAGGGTTTCCCATATCGGTGGTGGTTAGATGATGAATGGCTGGACGACAACTTTGTGTTAGGATTGGATCAAAACAGATATCCCAGTCTGACAGAGGCGGAAAAACAACTTGTGAGAAAGTATCCAGGCCAGGCTGCGATGATTTACAGGAATCGTGAAAAGGCCTTCTCGGAGACTGACAGATTATTCCCGGGAGAGCCCGCTTTAAATGACAAAGCAGATGCCTTCCGGCACGCGTTTTTTAATGCAATCAACGAGCGCGACTGCGGAAAAGACCCGGTATCTAGAGAGAGTATTGCAAAACTATTTTCTGATGCACATGAATCAGAGGTACCGGTTGAGTTACAATTGGAGAAGGAAATGGACTTGTGGAATAATACTGTTGGGCAGAGCATTGGAGATGTATTTTTTCCAATCATTGCCTCTGACCAAGCTATGGTCAGCGAAGTGTTGTCAAAACTTGTTTCTGGGGCGCTGCGATATCTTACACCATTAGATTTTGTTTCGTCACCGCGATGGCCCTCCGGCCTCAATGGAATTACCTTTGATACAAGATTGACCCCTACCGATCGATAGAAATTATGAAGAAGATTGCCCTTCTAATCTCCAGTCTATGCTTTTTAATATCTGCATTGACTTCATGTTTACCGGATCGCGATAAGATTACAATCAATGGAGCCATGCCAGATAGCTGCATTGTGTTGAGGCTCACTGACCATCGGGCTTCTACGTTTCTTTTGATTGTTGAAAAAAATACACTGAATGACACAGCAAAAATAAACTCCATCCCCATTCTGCCAGGTTACACGGGGACGTTATTCAGAGGTGGCGATTTCTTCGGAGATAGTATTTCATTGTGTTACCAAGGGCAGCGGGTCTCGGGTGGTGAGTTGGTTTTGAGCTATGACTATTAAGTTTGGCTTTTTTCGAAGGTACTTTTTGATGTTTGTGTCTGTGAAAGACTCTCTTCTAAATCGTGGAGCATTTGCATATCATTCGCCTTTCGTCTATTTTCGAGAAGAATGTTTTCTCGAAATTGAAACTGGGTTAATACACCGCGAGCTAGTTCAATAGCTTTTTTTGTAATCACAGTAGCGCCAATGAAACTATTCTTCGTTTTAACGAGTTTTTTTCTGAGCTTTTCTTGCTTAGCGTGGGGCCAATCAAACTGGTTAAATGATTTTGAATTTGGCCTTTCGGTTGCACAAAAATCTGGGCGGTTCGCTCTGGTTGATTTCTGGGCTACCTGGTGTGGTCCGTGCAAAGCTATGGACAGGGAGGTTTGGAATACACCCGAAGCCGCAGCCTTTAGTCAACACTTCGTTCCCATAAAAATTGACGTTGATCAGGAGCGAGGCTTGGCCACAACCTACGGAGTGCAGGCGATTCCACTGGTCTTGATTATGGATTACACGGGGAAAGTCTTGTACTCCGAGCGCGGGTATAGCGGCCGCCAAACACTATTGAAGATACTTGAAAGCATCCCTGCGGATGTTTCGGAGTACTACAGCAAACTTGCTCTCATTGAAAAAGAATCACCCCCTGAACAACTGCGGGATGTAGGGTTGGCCTTACAAATGATTTCTGCACGAACCACCTCCGGACAGCTTCGAAACTCGTTGTTAAATCAAGGGGACGTGTATTTAAAGAAGGCTCGAAAATCCGCTGAAACAGATGAGTTTGAAACCGAGATAGCGCTGTGGCTTATCCTCAGTGATGTTCATCGCAACCGGGCAAGCAAGGTGGTAAAAGAGATTGCAGAAATTTCTGCGAAGGGTTTAACACCCAGGAACGAGGCCATTTCCTATTGGGTATTATCGGAAGCCTATCGCAGTCTAAAAGATGACGAAAACCACACCAAGTATGCCCGCCTGCTTAGTGAACATCCCTCCGCAGCGGAGTTGCCACGAACCAATCCTTAATTGATATTCGGTATTGGTTTGGCGCTTTTTGTTAAGCCGTCTAGTAGTTTGGTCAGGCTTTCATAAGCAGTAGTTCCATCGACAACCCAATCGGCAGTTTGAATTTTCACCGTCAAGCAATCTGGATCATCAGTAACCTCAAACCCCATGCGCTCCAGCGCATTTTTTGTCCACAAGAAGCGATAGCCTTCGCCTATGAGTCGGATTTTTTCCTGCCGAAAAGGCTGGTGTTTCACCTTTCCGGTTTTTAAATCAAAACCCTTCAGTTGAAAAACATCATCAAACGAACCGTCCAACACCAAATCTTCCGGAATGCCGCTGCGAATGGATTTGTCCGGTGTGGCCAGCCAGATTTCATCGGCCGTCTGCAACGCTAAGTCCAGCTCGTGGGTAGCTACCAAAATCCCTTTGCCCGTGGTGCGCGCCAGGTGACGCAACAGATTCATAACCTCAACCCGGTTATTGAGATCAAGGTGAGCCGTGGGCTCGTCCAAAATCAGCAGCGGAGTTTGTTGCGCCAGGGCGCGGGCAATCATCACCATTTGCAGCTGGCCATCGCTTAGTTCATTTACCTGTTGATGCTGTAGATTTTGCAATTGAACAAGTTCAATGCTCTCATCCACGATGCGGTCATCGGATGCACTCAAATGCGTGTGCCAGGCCAGGTGCGGGTAGCGGCCAAGGCTTACCATGTCGCGCACCGTCATGTTATACGTTTGAACCCGATCGGTGAGTACTACAGCCACTGATTTGCCGGCCTCCACGCGGGGTAGATTAACCCCCCCGCGCAAAAGGGGCTGTAACCCGGCCAGGGTTCGCAGGAGGGTTGATTTGCCAATGCCGTTCGGCCCCATGAAGCAAACCAGCGAGTGGGCCCGAAGTTCCAGGCTCAGGTTGGTAAGCACCACTTTTTCATGCCGGCCTTGCCGGTACCCGACATCTGCGTGTGCTGTGCTCAAGATCGTTTCGCCTGAAATCACCACCGCACGTTTTTGGTTTTCATCACTACCATAATCACCACAGGTGCGCCCAACAAAGCTGTAATCGCATTGAGCGGAAGATACTGACTGCCGCCCGGCAATTGAACCAGTATGTCGCATACCAACAGCAAGGTTGCGCCACCGAGCATAACGCCCGGAATAAGCCAGCCATGATGGGCACTGGGCAGGACCAGTCGCACCAGGTGCGGCACGGCAATGCCGACAAACGCTATGGGCCCGCAAAACGCGGTGACCGCACCGGTGAGCAAGCTGGCACCAGCCACCAGCCAAAGCCGCGAAGATTTCACCCGAATGCCGAGGCTACCCACATAACTCTCACCCAGTAACCAAACATTGAGTGCTTTGAGTTGGCTTAATATAATGAGCAACGCGAGTAGTATCACCGTCATCATAACACCCAGCTCGCGCGGGTTTGTGTTTCCCACGGATCCCATCGTCCAAATCACAAAGGACTGCAGTTGCTCCGCCTGACTGATGAATTGTAAAACACTGACGATGGACGAGGTAATGGCGGCAACCATCAGGCCTAAAATCAATAAACCCACCGGGTCGGTCATTTTTCTTGAAAATAGAACCATCAGCAGGAAGACGGAAAGGCTGCCCACACTGGCGGTGGCGGCAAGCCCCCATGCCAGCCCAATTTCTCCGATCTGGATGCCCGCCATCACCGCCAGGGCAACGGCCAGTCCAGCGCCTGCGCTTAGTCCGAGTACATCTGGCCCGGCCAGCGGGTTACGAAAAAGCGTTTGCATCACCAGCCCGGCCAGGGCTAGTCCGCTGCCGGCCACGGCCGCGGTTGCCGCCTTCGGAATTCGGAAATGCCACAAAATATCCGCTGCCGGGGAGGGTTCATTCGGGTGTGTAAGCGCTTGCCAAAGGTCTGCCAGGGGCACGGCAACCGAGCCAAGGAGTACGTCCAGCAGCAGACCGGCCATCAGCAAAATGGCCAAAATGAGTAGCGCCTGCGCCTTTCGATTCATGGGCGAAAAGTAGGTAAATAAGCCTGAAATCGCGTTTTCGGTGGGCGGAGGGGTGGTATCCATAAAATTCCAAACCCCGTCTTGTTATCTCGGCATTAGCTTCTATCTTTGCAGTCCTTTTTGCGGGCATACCCCGCAAATCGGGTTAAAAAACAAGTAAAAAGGTTTCAACCATGCCTGGAATTATAGGACGCAAAATTGGGATGACCAGTGTATTTGGCCCGGACGGCCAGAGCCAGCCGGTCACCGTAATTGAAGCCGGCCCCTGTGTGGTGACTCAGGTAAAAAATGAGGACACTGACGGGTACCGTGCTGTTCAACTCGCGTTTGGCGACAAGAAGGAGAAAAACTCCACCAAGCCTCTGGTAGGTCATTTCAAAAAGGCCAACACTACGCCTAAGCGCGCAGTGGCAGAGTTTCGTGACTTCCGTAAGGAGTTTGAAGGAATCGTTGAATTAGGAAAAGAGATTCGGGTTCAGGATGTATTCGCGGAAGGCGATTTCCTGGATGCGGTCGGAACTTCCAAAGGTCGCGGGTTCCAGGGAGTGGTGAAGCGTCACGGCTTTAGTGGAGTAGGAGGGCAGACTCACGGTCAACATAACCGTTTGCGCGCACCCGGTTCCATGGGTAACGCTTCTTTTGCTTCGCGCGTCATCAAGGGCAAGCGTTTGGCTGGCCGTATGGGTGGCGATCGGGTAAAGGTGACCAACCTGAAAGTGGTGAAAATCATGCCGGAGCAAAACCTGATTCTGATCAGCGGCTCCGTTCCCGGTCCTAAAAATTCAACGATAATTCTGCAAAAGTGATGGACGTAGCTGTTATTAAGTATAGTGGTGAGCAGACAGGCCGCAAGGTGAGCCTGAACAGCGATGTGTTTGGCATAGAGCCGAACGACCACGCCATTTGGCTGGATGTAAAGAGCTTTTTGACTAACCAGCGCCAGGGCACGCACAAATCCAAGCAGCGTAACGAAATCACCGGCTCGTCAAAGAAGATTAAGAAGCAAAAAGGAACAGGCGGTGCCCGTGCGGGGAACATCAAAAACCCCCAGTTTAAAGGTGGTGGCCGCGTTTTTGGTCCCACGCCCCGCGATTACTCCTTCAAGCTGAATAAAAAAGTTAAAGACCTTGCCCGCAAGTCAGCTCTCAGCTACAAGGCAAAAGATAACTCGATAGCTGTGGTGGAAGATTTCAATTTCGAGAAGCCCCAAACCAAGCAATACCTGAGCATGCTCAAGTCATTGGCGGTGGGGGATAAGAAGACCTTGCTGGTATTGCCCGAGGCAAACCGTTCGGTTGCTCTGTCGGGTCGCAACATACCCAACACGAAAGTGGTAACGGCTGGTCAGCTTAATACGTACGATGTAATCAATGCCGATAGCCTGATTCTCGTAGAGAGCTCCGTTAACAAAATTGACTCCATTTTAAATAAGAAGTAAAATGAGCGTGCTGAAGAGACCTTTGGTAACCGAAAAAGTTTCGGCCCTCAACGAAAAAGGAAAGTATGGCTTCATTGTCGATATGGACGCCAACAAAGTGGAGATTAAGAATGCCGTAGAAAGGAAGTACGGTGTTAATGTGGAGAAGGTGAACACGGTCACCGTGATGGGTAAGTCCAAGACCCGTTACACCAAGGCCGGCTTTGTATCGGGCCGCAAGCCCAATTACAAGAAGGCCATTGTTACGCTGGTGTCGGGTGAGGTGATTGATTTTTATAACAACGTTTAATCGAAAGCCGAGCATAGGTCATGGCACTAAAGAAATTAAAACCCGTAACTCCCGGTACCCGCCACAGGTTGGCCCCCGGCTTTGATGATATTACCGAGAGCCGCCCGGAGAAGTCACTGTTGGCCCCATTGAGAAAAAGCGGTGGTCGTAACAATGTGGGTCACCTCACGATGCGCTACATCGGTGGAGGCCACAAGCAGAAGCTGCGCATCATCGATTTCAAGCGCGATAAGTTTGATGTTCCGGCTACCGTGAAGTCAATCGAATACGATCCGACCCGTTCCGCTCGTCTGGCTAAACTTTACTATGCCGATGGCGCAAAGGCCTACATCATTGCCCCCCAGGGGTTGAAAGTAGGTCAGAAGGTAATGTCGGGTAAGGAAGTAGCACCGGAAGTAGGTAACGCGCTGCCGTTGGCGAAGATCCCGGTGGGTACGATTGTACACAACGTGGAGATTAAGCCGGGCAAAGGTGCGTCCATCGCCCGCAGTGCCGGCTCCTTTGTTCAGTTAGTAGCCCGCGAAGGTGGTTATGCTACGCTGAAAATGCCGAGTGGCGAGATGCGCAATGTGCTCGATCGCTGCATGGCTACCGTTGGTGCGGTAAGCAATGCTGATCACATGAATGAAAGTGTGGGCAAGGCCGGTCGCAGCCGTTGGAGAGGTATTCGTCCGCGCACGCGTGGTGTGGCGATGAACCCGGTTGATCACCCGATGGGTGGTGGCGAAGGTCGCGCTTCTGGCGGTCACCCGCGCTCACGCAAGGGCTTGTACACGAAGGGTAAGAAGACCCGTCACCCGAAGAAGTATTCTGACAACTTAATCATTGCAAGGAGGAAGAAGTAATGGGACGTTCAGTAAAAAAAGGACCATACCTGGACGCGCGCCTCGCCAAGAAGGTGAGTGCCGCTGAAACATCCGGGAAAAAATCGGTGATCAAAACATGGTCGCGCAGGAGCACCATTACTCCGGAGCTCATCGGCCATACGTTTGCCGTGCACAATGGAAATAAATTTATCCCCGTGTATGTAACCGAGAACATGGTGGGCCACAAGCTGGGTGAATTTGCACCCACCCGCACGTTCAAGGGTCACTCGGGCAACAACAAAGCAGAAGCGGCTGCCGCTGGCAAATAACCTCGGCACATTATACTAGCTGACTATGGAAACGACAGAGAAAAAGACGAAACGTTCGGTGCTGAAGCGGGCCAAGATTAAGGCTGTGAAAGAAGCGGCTAAAACCGGCCCCTCGGTAGCTTACCTGAACAATGTGCCCACCTCACCGCGTAAAATGCGCCTGGTGGCCAATCTTATTCGTGGCCAGCGCGTGGCGCATGCCCTCAATATTCTTAAGTATGAGGCCAAGCATCCGGCAGCCCGTCTGGAGAAGTTGTTGTTATCGGCTATCAGCAACTGGGAAGGTCGCAACAGCGATGGCAACGTGGCTGATCTGTATGTAAAAGAAATTTTTGTTGACGGGGGCCGCATTTTGAAGCGTCTTCGTCCGGCACCGCAGGGCCGCGCTCACCGCATCCGCAAGCGCAGCAACCACGTGTCAATTGTGCTGGATCGTATGCCGGCCGAAGCGAAAACTGAAGTAGCGGTAACTGAAACCAAGGAATAATGGGACAAAAAATTAATCCGGTAGGCTTGCGCCTGGGCATCATCCGCGGTTGGGATTCCAACTGGTTCGGTGGTAAAACATTTTCGGATAAGCTGGTGGAAGACCAGAAGATACGCAAATACATTGATGCCCGCATTCAAAAAGCCGGCATTGCCAAGATTGTGATTGAGCGCACGTTGAAGCGCATCACCCTGACCATTCACACGGCCCGTCCGGGTGTGGTAATTGGTAAAGGCGGTGGCGAGGTAGATAAGATCAAAGAAGAGTTAAAGAAGCTCACCGGCAAGGATGTGCAGATTAACATCTTCGAGATCAAGCGTCCCGAGTTGGATGCCCGGTTGGTTGGCGAGTCGATTGCACAGCAACTGGAAGCCCGTATTTCGTACCGCAGAGCGATGAAGCAGGCAATTGCCTCTTCTATGCGTGTAGGTGCAGAGGGTATCAAAGTGAAATTGTCGGGTCGTTTGGCGGGTGCTGATATGGCCCGCACGGAACAATACAAAGAAGGCCGCATTCCCTTGCACACCCTCCGCGCAGATATCGATTATGCGATTTCAGAAGCCCAGACGGTGTACGGTAAGATTGGTATCAAGGTATGGATTTTCAAAGGTGAGGTTTATGGCAAGCGTGATCTCTCCCCGAACATCGGTATGATCAGCAATGAGCGTGGCGACAGCGGCAAAGGCGGTGGCGCACCGGCTCGTGGAGGTCGTGGAGGAGACCGCAGAGAGCGTGGTGGTCCGCGCAGGGAGCGTGACCGCGATCGAAATAAGGAATAACAGGTTGAGAAAATAGATTAGTCATGTTACAACCGAAGCGTACTAAGTTCAGAAAGACTCAAAAAGGCCGCGTAAAGGGTTTGGCGACCCGCGGACATCAGATTGCCTTTGGATCCTTTGCTTTGAAAGCGGTGGAGCCAGGTTGGATTACCGCCCGCCAGTTGGAAGCTGCCCGTGTGGCGGTAACCCGCGCCATGAAGCGTGAAGGCCAGGTGTGGATTCGCATTTTCCCGGATAAACCCGTTACCCGCAAACCTGCCGAGGTACGTATGGGTAAGGGTAAAGGTGCGCCCGAGTATTGGGTGGCTGTGGTTAAACCCGGCACCATTCTGTTCGAGGCTGGTGGTGTAACCATGGCAACGGCCAAAGAAGCGTTGGCACTGGCCGATGGCAAATTGCCCATCAAAACAAGATTCAGTGTTCGCAGAGATTACGTGGAAGGTTAATCAGCAAAGGGTATGAAAAATCAGGAGATCAAATCACTTACCGTTGACGAACTGAAAGAGAAGATCGGTTCAGAGCAGGAGAACCTTCGCAAGCTGCAGTTTGCCCACCAGGTGTCGGCCATTGAAAACCCGATGCGCCTGCGCGAGAATCGCAGACTGATAGCCCGGTTGAATACCGAATTAACAGCCAGAACGAAAACGAAATAACAGGCTTCGGCCCCCAGGTTATGGAAGATAGAAACTTACGGAAAGAAAGAGTCGGTCGGGTTGTCAGCAATAAAATGCAGAAGACCATCACCATTGCGGTTGATCGTAAAGTGAAGCATCCGATTTATGGCAAGTTCATGAACAAGACCACCAAGTTCATGGCTCATGACGAAAAGAATGAGGCCGGTATCGGTGATACCGTACGCATTATGGAAACCCGTCCGCTGAGCAAAAACAAGCGGTGGAGACTAGTAGAAGTAATTGAAAAAGCGAAGTAATCATGATTAAGACTGAAACCCGCTTAACCGTAGCCGACAACAGTGGTGCCAAAGAGGTGCTCTGCTTGCACGTATTGGGTGGCACCCACAGACGTTCGGCCTCCGTTGGTGACAAAATTGTGGTTACCGTGAAGTCGGCCCTGCCCACCAGCCAGGTAAAGAAAGGAACCGTTTCGAAAGCCGTTGTGGTGCGCACTACCAAAGAGGTAAGACGTAAGGACGGCAGCTACATCCGCTTCGAAGATAACGCGGCCGTGTTGCTCAATGCTCAGGACGAACCCCGTGGCACCCGCATTTTCGGACCGGTAGCGCGCGAACTGCGCGAGAAGCAGTTTATGAAGATTGTATCACTGGCCCCCGAAGTATTGTAAGCCATGGAAAGGAAGCATAACAAACAGCCCAAGCTGCACATTCGTAAAGGTGACACCGTAAAGGTGCTGGCCGGAAATGACAAAGGAAAAACCGGCCGCGTGCAAGAGGTTTTCCCGAAGGAAAATCGTGCCGTGGTGGAAGGGATCAATATCGTGACCAAGCACCAGAAGCCCACAGCCGGTAAGCCGGAAGGTGGCATTAAGAAGACGGAAGCGCCCGTTCACATCAGCAATTTAATGTTGATTGATCCGGCTTCCGGCAAACCCACACGTGTTGGCCGCAAGCGTGACGAGAAAGGATCGTTACAGCGCTACGCAAAAGAGACAGGAGAATTCATTAAGTAATTGATGTTATGGCAACGCCCAGACTAAAGGAGAAATACACCAAGGAAATCGTACCGGCCCTGAAGCAGAAGTTTCAGTATAAGTCGGTCATGCAGGTGCCCAAGATTGAGAAGATCTGCATCAACAAAGGCGTGGGTGCAGCCGTAGCCGACAAGAAGTTGGTTGATGTGGCGATCGAAGAGATCACCACCATTACCGGACAAAAGGCGGTTTCGACCAAGTCGAAGAAGGCAATTTCGAACTTCAAATTGCGTGAGAACTTGCCGATTGGTGTACGCGTCACTTTGCGCGGCAGTAAGATGTATGAGTTCATGGACCGGCTGATGAACGTGGCCCTTCCCCGGGTGCGCGACTTCCGTGGCGTGAGTGATAAGGGCTTTGATGGCCGTGGTAACTACACGCTGGGCGTAAAGGAGCAGATCATCTTCCCCGAAATCTCGATTGACAAGGTGCAGAAGATTAATGGTATGGACATCACGTTTGTGACTACCGCCCGCACGGATGAAGAAAGTTATGCGCTCCTGAAGGCTTTCGGGATGCCGTTTGTGAACAAAAACTAACAGGTAACATGGCTAAATTATCGATCGTTGCCAGAACCCAGAAGAAGGAAGAATTGGTGAAGCGTTTTGCAGCTAAGCGCAAGGCTTTGAAAGAAGCTGGCGAATATGCTGCCCTGGATAAGCTGCCCCGCAGTTCATCGGCCGTGCGTTTGCGCAGCCGGTGCAAGCTTACGGGCCGCCCCCGTGGCTATATGCGGAAGTTCGGCATTTGCCGTAACCAGTTCCGCCAGATGGCCCTGGAAGGCAAGATTCCGGGCCTCACCAAAGCGAGCTGGTAGCGCGTTTTGACATATAGGTTGCTGAGTATCAAGGTCGTAGAGGGCCAAAAAAGCCCGAAACGAAACCAGATGACAGTCTTGGATAACAGAAATTGTTCTGATACCTTTGCAGCCCCGTTTAAAAATGGGGTTTGCTTTTTTATAAAGCGGAAGTAAAATGAAGACAACAGACCCAATTGCAGATTACTTGACCCGGTTGCGCAACGCAATCAAGGCCCGCCACCGTGTGGTGGAGGTGCCGGCTTCGAACATCAAGAAGGAAATGACCAAGGTGTTGTTCGAGAAGGGGTACATCCTCAACTACAAGTTTGAGGCAACGGAAAACAAGCAGGGTACGATCAAAATCGCCCTCAAGTACAATCCGGAGACGAAAGAGTCGGCCATCACCAGCCTCCAGCGCGTGAGTACACCCGGCTTGCGTCAGTACCGCCCGGCCGACAGCCTGCCGCGCGTACTCAACGGTTTGGGCATTGCCATTCTGTCTACATCGAAAGGTGTGATCACCGACAAGGAGGCAAAGGCACTCAATGTGGGTGGTGAGGTTTTATGTCTGGTTTATTAATTCAGAAGAGCCATGTCACGAATTGGAAATAAAGTTATCGAGTTGCCCAAGGGTGTGTCGTGCACATACGCCAACGGCAAGGTTTCGGTGAAGGGCCCCAAGGGTGAACTGCACCAGCCGATCAATGGCGATTTCAACATTAGCGTGGAAGAAGGGAAAGTGTCATTGAAGCGCCCCACGAACCAAAAGGAAGACAAATCGAAGCACGGTTTGTACCGCGCCTTGATTGCGAATATGGTTGAAGGTGTGACCAATGGCTATAAGCGCCAAATGGAGTTGGTGGGTGTAGGTTACAAGGCTTCCGCCCAGAACAATGTGCTGGAGTTGAGCCTTGGCTATTCGCACAGCGTGTTCGTTGCCGTGCCTACCGAAGTAAAGGTGCAGGCCGTTCAGGAGAAAGGGCAAAACCCGATGATTATCCTGGAAGGTATCGACAAGCAATTGGTAGGTCAGATGGCCGCCAAAATCAAATCGCTCCGCAATGTGGAGCCTTATAAAGGAAAAGGTATTCGCTATGTGGGCGAGTATGTACGCAGAAAGGCTGGTAAGGCAGCTGCTAAATAATTGAGCTATGGCGAACATTAAAACAAAAGCACAGCGGAGAGACCGGATCAAGATGGGCATCCGCAAGAAACTGGAAGGCACGCAACAACGCCCCCGTTTGTCGGTGTTCAAGAGCAACCGGGTTATTTATGCCCAGTTGATTGATGACTCCAAAGGTCACACGATCGCAGCTACTTCCTCAACCGAAGTTGACAAGAAGGGTGGCGTTAATCTCACCATCTCCAAGACGGTGGGCAAGAAGCTGGCCGAGAAGGCTGTCGCAGCCGGTGTGTCAGACATCGTGTTCGATCGCAACGGTTATTTGTATCACGGAAACATCAAAGCTTTGGCCGAAGGCGCCAGAGAGGGAGGTTTAAAATTTTAAACGCATGACTCAGAGCAACGTCAGCACAGTAAAGGCCAGCGAAATCGACTTAAAAGAGAAAGTCGTTGCCATCCAACGCGTGGCAAAAGTGGTGAAAGGCGGAAGACGCTTCAGTTTTGCCGCGATTGTGGTGGTAGGTGATGGAAACGGTGTGGTGGGTTACGGACTTGGCAAAGCCAACGAAGTTCAGGATGCCATTACCAAGGGTATCGATGATGCCAAGAAGCACCTGGTGAAGGTGCCGATCATCAACGGTACTGTTCCGCACGAATCGACCGGGAAGTTCGGTGGAGGTTTTGTGTTGTTGAAGCCGGCTTCGCCTGGTACCGGTGTTATTGCCGGTGGTGCCATGCGTGCCGTTTTGGATAGTGCCGGTGTGCACAATGTGTTGGCCAAGTCGAAAGGCTCGTCCAACCCGCACAATGTGGTGAAAGCCACGTTCAAGGCGTTGACCAGCATGCGCGATCCGTTTACGATTGCTCGCAACCGCGGAGTAGAGTTGTCAAAAGTATTTAATGGATAACACCATGGCGAAGGTTAGAATCACACAAGTTCGCAGCATGATCAAGCGTGCCGAAACCCAGCAAAAGACCATTTTGTCTTTAGGCCTGGGCAAGCGCCAGTCATTTGTAGAAGTGGAATATACCCCGCAAATCCAGGGTATGGTGAAAAAGGTAAGTCATTTGGTTAAGGTAACGGAGTTATAATATGAAGCTGCACACACTAAAGCCGGCTGCCGGCTCAACCAAAACGAACAAGCGCCTGGGGCGCGGCCAGGGATCGGGTGGAAGCACGGCCGGTCGTGGTCACAAGGGTGCCCAGTCACGCTCGGGATATCACAAGAAGATCGGTTTCGAAGGCGGTCAGATGCCGTTGCAGAGACGTATCCCCAAGTTTGGCTTCAAGAATAACAATAAGATTTATTTCAAGAGCGTGAACCTGGATACGCTGGAATTGCTAGCCCAGAAAACCAAAGCCAGCGCCATCAGCGTGAAGGTGATGATTGAAAACGGAATTGTTGGAAAGAACGATAAAGTGAAAGTGCTGGGCCGTGGCGAGCTCAAGTCGAAAGTAAATGTGGAGGCACATGCCTTTTCAGATACGGCAACCAAAGCCATTGAAACAGTCGGAGGTACTGCAACGAAGATCTAATCCATGAAGCGGTTTTTTCAGACCATAAAGAACATTTTCTCGATTGAAGATTTGCGCACGCGAATCCTCAACACAATCGGCTTCCTGATCATTTTCCGGTTGGGCTCGTACATTGTGTTGCCGGGTATCGATGCGGTGGCGTTGGAAGCCCAACTGGCTTCGGGCGCGAACCAGAGCGGTATCTTCGGTCTGATCAACACTTTCCTGGGTGGCTCCTTCAGCCGCGTATCCATTTTTGCACTCGGCATTATGCCGTACATCTCCGCCTCTATCGTCATCCAGTTGTTGACGGTGGCCGTTCCTCAGTTTTCCAAGATGCAGAAAGAGGGCGAAAGCGGCAGAAAGAAACTGAACCAGTACACGCGTGTCCTTACGATCTTCATTACGGCCGCCCAATCGTACGGCTATTTGCGCACCACGGTTCCTAACGAATTAATCTTATCACCCGGCTTCTTCTTCACGTTCTCTTCGATTGTGATTCTGGTGGCCGGCACCATGTTCTGTATGTGGTTAGGTGAGCGTATCACCGACAAGGGTATCGGCAACGGTATCTCCATGCTGATCATGATCGGTATCGTATCCCGTTTCCCCTCGGCCATTGTTCAAGAATTCTTCGATAAGTCGGAGGGTGGCGCGCTGATCATCTTTATTCTGGAATTGCTGGCCCTGTTCTTTGTGGTAGTGGGCGTTATCGCCCTGACCCAGGCGGTGCGCAGAATTCCGGTGCAGTATGCCAAGCAGGTGGTGGGCAACAAACTGTATGGGGGCAAGCGCGATTTCATTCCGTTGAAACTCAATTCATCCGGAGTTATGCCCATCATCTTTGCCCAGGCTTTGATGTTCATTCCTCCGCTCATAGCCGGTATTTGGCAAGACAGCGACATCAGTGCCTATGTGGGTTCGGCTTTTGCCGACTTCACCTCTTGGCAGTACAATCTGGTGTTTGGCATTCTGATTCTGGTCTTCACGTTCTTCTACACAGCCATCACGGTGCCGTCCAACGATATTGCAGATAATTTGAAACGAGGCGGTGGCTTCATCCCTGGCATTAAGCCTGGTAAGCCCACAGCCGAGTTTATTGATACAGTACTTTCCCGGATTACGTTACCCGGTGCGTTGTTCCTGATTGCGGTGGCCATTCTGCCGGCTTTTGCCGTGCTGTTTGGCATCACACAGAACTTCGCGCAATTCTATGGTGGTACATCCCTGTTGATTTTGGTGGGCGTGGTGTTAGATACACTACAGCAAATCGAAAGCTACCTGTTGATGCGTCACTATGAAGGGATGATGAAGTCCGGCAGAGTAAAAGGACGTTCTCAGTTTGCTGCGGCTTAGGATTGAATGATTAAGCTGAAGACGCCAGACGACATTCAGGTCATGCGTGCAGGAGCCCAGATTTTGGGTAAGGCACACGCGGAAGTAGCGAAACGGGTAGCCCCGGGAGTGAAAACGAAAGAACTGAATCGGGTGGCAGACGAGTTTATTCGCGATCACAAAGGTATTCCCTCCTTCATCGGGTTTGGAGGATTTCCGTTTGCGCTTTGCATCTCGGTCAATGACCAGGTGGTGCACGGATTTCCGGGTGAGTATGTGCTGAAGGAAGGTGACATTGTATCGGTGGATTGCGGAGTTCAATATGAGGGCTTGCATACCGATTCGGCTTATACGTACCCGTTGCCGGGTGTCAAGCCGGAGGTGCTGCAGTTGCTTGAGCGCACGATCGATTCTCTTTATCTGGGAATCGATCAGGCGAGAGCAGGCAACCGCACGGGTGATATCGGATTTGCGGTTCAGTCCTACGTGGAGAAGTTTGGCTATGGCGTAGTGCGCGAGTTAGTTGGGCACGGGCTGGGCAAAAGTCTTCATGAAGATCCGGAAGTGCCGAACTATGGAAAGCGCGGCAAGGGGGGAAAGCTGGTGCCCGGAATGGTTATCGCGATAGAGCCGATGATCAATATGGGAACCAGACGTGTTGTAGCCGAGCGCGATGGATGGACCATCCGCACGGCCGATCACAAACCCTCGGCACACTTTGAACATACAGTGGCGATTTTTGCCGATTCGACAGAAATCCTCACCACGCACGAGTATATCGAAAGTAGTTATACATATAAATGGCGAAACAAAAGTCGATAGAACAAGACGGTACCATTCTCGAGGCCCTTTCCAATGCCATGTTTCGGGTGCAATTGGAAAACGGTCACGAAGTACTGGCGCACATTTCCGGTAAAATGCGGATGCACTACATCCGTCTGTTACCGGGCGACCGGGTGAAACTGGAAATGTCACCCTATGATTTGACAAAAGGTAGGATAACGTTTAGATACAAGTAAAATGAAGGTACGGGCATCCATCAAAAAGCGTAGCGCGGATTGCAAGATCATCAGGCGCAACGGCAAGTTGTACGTTATTAACAAGAAGAACCCTCGTTACAAACAAAGACAAGGATAATATATGGCACGTATTGCGGGCGTTGATATTCCAGACAACAAGAGAGGCGAGATTGGTCTCACCTACATCTACGGCATCGGTCGGAAGAGAGCACAGTATATCCTCTCCACAGCCGGTGTTAACTGGGACAAAAAAGTTAAGGATTGGAATGACGAAGAGTCAAATGCCATCCGTTCCATCATTGCGGAGAAGTTCCGCATCGAAGGTGCATTACGCTCTGAGGTGCAACTGAGCATCAAGCGATTGATGGACATTGGCTGCTACCGCGGCCTGCGCCATCGCAAGGGCTTGCCCGTGCGTGGCCAAACGACCAAGAACAATGCGCGTACCCGAAAAGGAAAGCGCAAGACGGTAGCCAATAAGAAGAAAGCAACTAAAGGATAACAGATAATTATGGCAGCTCCTGTTGAGAAGAAAACCGAAAAAGCCAAAAAGCGGACGGTGCATGTTGAAGCCGTAGGCCAGGTTCATATCCGGGCTACGTTCAACAATATCATCATCTCCGTGACCAACTCTACCGGTCAGGTGGTGAGCTGGGCATCGGCTGGTAAAATGGGTTTCAAAGGATCGAAGAAGAACACGCCCTATGCCGCTCAAATGGCTGCTCAGGAGTGTGCCTCGAAAGCTTTTGAACTGGGCGTGCGCAAAGCGGAAGTTTTTGTGAAAGGCCCGGGTGCTGGTCGCGAGTCAGCCATCCGCACGGTTCAGGCGGCCGGTATTGAGATCACGATGATCCGTGATGTGACCCCGCTGCCCCATAACGGCTGCCGCCCTCCTAAAGCAAGACGTGTATAAAAGAACTAAGAACGCTACGAGAACATGGCACGATACATCGGTCCCAAAGTACGAATCAGCAGACGCTTCAGTGAGCCCGTGATGGGCGAGAACAAGGCGCTGCAAAAGAAAAATTATGCGCCCGGCCAGCATGGCAAAGGCAAGAAGCGTAAGCTCTCTGAATATGCCACGCAGTTGGCCGAGAAACAAAAGGCCAAGTACATTTACGGTGTACTGGAGCGCCAGTTTGCCGGCATTTTTGACAAAGCCTCACGCAAGAAAGGCGTAACAGGCGAAGTGTTGCTGCAAATGCTGGAAGCTCGCCTGGACAACACCGTTTACCGCCTCGGCATTGCCCCTACCCGCAGGGCCGCCCGCCAGCTGGTGGTGCATAAGCACATCACCGTAAATGGTGAGGTCGTGAACATTCCGTCTTACACGCTGCGTGCCGGTGATCAAATCGGTGTGCGCGAAAAGTCAAAGTCATTGGAGTCCATCACCAGTAGCCTGTCGATTCAGGGTGCTAAGAAGTATAATTGGCTGGAGTGGGATGGAAGTGAAATGGTCGGTAAGATTATAACCCTGCCACCCCGTCAGGATATTCCGGAGAACATCAACGAACAGTTGATTGTCGAATTGTATTCGAAGTAATAGGTTGTTCCGGATTGAAGTATAAATTTTTGAAGTAACCCGTAAACAAACGCATATGTCAATATTAGCATTCCAAATGCCAGATAAGGTTGTGATGGAGAAGGCCGATGATTTTCACGGTTTATTTATTTTCAAACCCCTAGAAAAAGGCTACGGAGTGACCATCGGAAATGCGCTGCGCAGAATTCTGTTGTCCTCCTTGGAAGGATATGCCATCACCGGTATCAAAATTCCCGGTGTGTTGCACGAATTCTCCACCATCGAAGGCGTTGTGGAGGATGTGGCGGAAATCATCTTGAACCTCAAGCAGGTTCGTTTTCGGAAAGTATCGGACGGATTTGACAGCAAAATCAACGTTAACATCAAGAAACAGAAGCAGTTCAAGACTGGCGATATTGCCAAGTTCACGTCTGCGTTTGAAATCCTGAACCCGGATCACGTCATCTGCAATCTGGATGAGTCAGCTCACTTCGAAATAGAGCTGACTATTGAAAAGGGTCGCGGTTACCTGCCCGCTGAAGAAAACAAACCCAACGAGCAAGTTTTCGGATTCATTCCGATTGATGCCATCTTCACCCCGGTGAAGAACGTGAAGTACAGCGTGGAGAATACCCGCGTGGAACAAAAGACCGACTACGAGAAGTTGTTGATCGACATTGAGACGGATGGTTCGATTCATCCCGAAAAAGCTCTTGAGGGTGCCGCTTTCATCCTGATTCAGCACTTCCGCCTTTTTTCGGATAAATCGATTGAACTGGAAACCGGAGCCGATAGCGAAGTGGAGCAGGTAGATGAAGAGTTGCTGCACATGCGCAAGTTGTTGAAGACTCCACTGCATGATCTCGACCTTTCAGTACGTGCGTACAACTGCCTGAAAGCCGCTGACGTGAAGACACTGGGTGATTTGGTACAATTGGAAATCAGCGATATGATGAAGTTCCGCAACTTCGGAAAGAAATCGCTGGCTGAATTGGAACAACTGGTTGCCGAGAAGAGCCTAACATTCGGCATGGATTTGTCAAAATATAAACTGGACGAAGACTAATGAGACACGGTAAGAAAGATAATCACCTGGGTCGCAACAAGTCGCACCGCGATGCGTTGCTCTCGAACATGGCGAATTCCCTGTTGATCAATAAGCGAATTACCACTACGGTGGCCAAGGCCAAAGCCTTGCGCAAGTACGTGGAGCCGTTGATTACCAAAGCCAAGACGGATTCTCAGCACTCCCGAAGAACCGTGTTTTCATATCTTCAAAACAAGGAAGGTATCAAAGCATTGTTTGGCGAGGTGGCGGGTCGCACGGCCGAACGTGCCGGTGGCTACACCCGGATTATTAAGTTGGGTGATACCCGCCTGGGCGATAATGCCGAGATGTGTCTGATGGAATTGGTTGATTTCAACGAGATCTATAAGAAGGACGACTCCGCGAAAAAGGGCAAGACCCGCAGAAGCCGCAAGGGTGGCAAAAAGGTTGAGAGCGCGGCTGAAGCACCCGCGGCAGAGCCGCAAGCGGCAGCCGAGGAGAAGCCGGAAAAGGCCAAAACATCTTCTAAGAATAAAGAATAAGTGGCTACGCAAACTCAAATGAAGGGATTGGACGTGGTTCAATCCCTTTTTTGTTTTTGCCAGATTGTTTTTAGACCACCAACCGGGCAGGTTACCGAAATTGGAACGCCCGGGGGTAACATAAACTTACGGAAAGAGTCTATTTTTGCCTGACTAACCACTACTCAATTGAGCGCAAAAGCTTACCTATTACTGGCCGATGGACTTCTCGTGGAAGGAACGGCCATTGGCAAGATCGGCACCTCGGGAGGTGAAATCTGCTTCAATACCGGCATGACCGGCTACCAAGAGATTTATACCGACCCTTCGTACACGGGCCAGATCATCGTGAACACCACCGCCCATATTGGCAATTACGGCACGGTAGACGAGGAGCAGGAGAGTGCCAAGCCAACCATTAGCGGAATTGTGGTGAATGAATTCTCGGAGGAGTTCAGCCGGAAGACGGCCCGCGAGAGTCTGCAACAATATTTGGAGAAACACGGTGTGGTGGGTATCACCGATGTGGACACCCGCATGCTGGTGCGCCACATCCGTGATGCAGGCGCCATGAATGCGATCATCTCCTCGGTATTAAGCCCCGAGCAACTTGAGGCTGAACTCAACAAAGTGCCCTCTATGGATGGTCTCGAGCTGTCTTCGCAGGTGAGCACACGCGAACCCTATCTGGTGGGCGACCCGGGATCCGCCCTGCGTATCGCAGCGCTTGATCTCGGTATCAAGACGAACATCCTGCGAAGCCTGACGCAGCGCGGTTGTTGCGTCAAGGTGTTTCCGGCCAAAACCCGTTTTGTCAAAATGGAAGAATGGCAGCCTCACGGCTATTTTATTTCCAATGGCCCCGGTGACCCCGCGGTGATGCCGTACGCAGTGGAAACCGTAAAGGAAATTCTGAATGCAAACCGCCCGTTGTTCGGCATTTGCCTGGGGCACCAGATACTTGCCCTGGCGAGCGGCCTGTCTACCTATAAAATGCACCACGGCCATCGGGGTCTTAATCACCCGGTGAAGAATTGTATTTCCGGGTTGGGCGAAATGACCTCGCAGAATCACGGCTTTGCGGTAAAGGAGTTCGAGGCTGGTAAATTTCCCCATGTCGAAGTGACCCACTTGCACTTGAACGACAATACCATTATGGGCATCCGGAGGAAGGATAAGCCTGCATTTTCCGTTCAGTATCACCCGGAGGCATCGCCAGGTCCGCATGACTCCCGGTATTTGTTTGATCAGTTTGTTAACATGGTACAGGAGAGTAATAAGGTAGCAGTGTCAGTTTGAAATTTGGGATTTAAGAATTGTGATTTTTGAATTTGAATGACGACCAAAGCACAGCTGATCGAGAGAACGCGAATGTTTGCTACCCGCGTCTTTAGGCTTGTGGATAGACTTCCGAGGTCTCAAGGATCAAAAATCATAACTATCCAACTATTGAAGTCAGCTTCGTCCGTGGCTGCAAATTATCGGGCGGTCAATCGTGCGAAGTCTCGTGCGGATTTTGCTAATAAATTAAAAGTGGTTTTAGAGGAGGCGGATGAAAGCAATTTTTGGCTTACGTTTATTCATGATCTTGAACTGATTGACAAAAGCGATAATGAATTGCTCCATCTTATCAAGGAGTCGAATGAATTAACCGCCATCTTTACATCATCAATCAAAACAATATCGACTAGCGGAAAGAAATCATAAACCTAAATTCTTCATTTAAAAATTATTCCTATGAGTTTCATCGAAAGTGTCCACGCCCGTCAGATTTTGGATAGCCGTGGAAATCCAACTATTGAAGTAGATGTGATCACCGACAATGGTGCGTTTGGCCGGGCAGCGGTGCCCTCAGGAGCATCGACCGGTACCCACGAGGCGGTAGAACTTCGTGATGGCGACAAAAAGAAATTTCTCGGCAAAGGTGTTTTGAAAGCGGTTGACAACGTCAACTCTAAGATTGCGGCTGAGATTGTTGGTTTGTCCGTGTTTGATCAAAACCTGGTGGACAAGATCATGATTGAATTGGACGGTACGGCCAATAAGGGAAAACTGGGAGCCAACGCGATTTTGGGTACATCACTGGCCGTGGCCCGTGCCGCAGCTATGGAAGCGGGCCAATCGCTCTACCGTTACATCGGTGGCGTGAATGCCAATACCCTGCCAGTGCCTATGATGAATATCTTAAATGGCGGAAGCCATGCCGATAACTCCATCGATTTTCAGGAGTTTATGGTCATGCCGGTGAAGGCCGCCACGTTTTCCGAGTCACTGCGCATGGGCACGGAAGTATTCCATCACCTCAAAAAAGTTTTGCATGACAAAGGCTTCTCTACCAATGTTGGTGATGAAGGTGGATTTGCCCCCAACATCAAATCGAACGAGGAGGCGATTGAAATTGTGTTGACAGCCATCGAGAAAGCCGGCTTCAAACCGGGGTCTGATATTTTTATCGCCATGGATGCCGCCACTTCCGAGTTTTACGATAGCAAGACCAAGACCTATACGTTTAAGAAGTCGGATGGTAAAAAATTGAAGTCGGACGAGATGGTGGAGTACTGGGCCAAGTGGGCCAAAAAATACCCGATCATTTCCATTGAAGATGGCATGGCCGAGGAGGATTGGGACGGCTGGAAGAAGCTCACGGACAAGATCGGATCAAAAGTGCAACTCGTAGGTGACGATTTGTTTGTGACCAATGTTGATTTCCTTCAAAAGGGTATCGACATGGGCGTGGCGAATTCGATCCTTGTAAAAGTGAACCAGATTGGCTCGCTCACCGAAACGATCAATGCAGTGAACCTGGCGAAGCGCAACAGCTACAAGAGCATCATGTCGCACCGCAGCGGTGAAACGGAAGACAGCACTATTGCGGATCTGGCCGTGGCACTCAATACGGGCCAGATCAAAACCGGCTCGGCTTCGCGAAGCGACCGCATGGCAAAGTACAATCAACTATTGCGCATCGAAGAGGAGTTGGGGGATGTCGCCTATTTCCCTGGCAAGAACTTCTGATGTAGCCAGGAAGTGTTCGAAAAAGAAAAGCCGGTGATAAGCCGGCTTTTTTTATTGTGCGTCAGGCATGTTTACTGGCTAAAGGGTGCAAGTCCCGAATGAGTGCTGAAGTGCATATCATTAGCTAAGAGCAAGGGTGTCGCGGGCAACTGCGAATCTGAAGGAAGCTTAAGGCAAATTCTCGAGCCTACG
>Ga0209985_10000112_pt1 | contig 89026 bp, 77 predicted proteins | sample NOAtaG_FD_187305 | JGI IMG/M metagenome (GOLD analysis project Ga0209985, IMG submission 187305) | Freshwater lake microbial communities from Lake Erie, under a cyanobacterial bloom - NOAA_Erie_Diel6S_1000h metaG (SPAdes) (version 2) | ecosystem: Environmental > Aquatic > Freshwater > Lake ... | reverse complement strand
CATCGTCACCGCCTGCAGATAGCGTGGAACGTGCTGCAACACGGCCCAGGGCATCTCGCGCAGGAATCGCCTGGGCACCAGGCGCTGAAGCTGCGCCGCGATGTCGTCGGCAACATCCTTGGGCGGCCGGCTGTCCTTCAGCTTGCGCTGCGCCGCCGACCAATCCACCAGCACCGTGCCGGCGAGCCGCGCGACCTCCTGCGCCACCAGCACCAGCCGCGGCCGGCCATCGTCGAGCCGCTGCCTGAACGACACCGCATCCGTCGGCCAGGGGTCAGCCAGAAACGCACGCTCCAGGGCCAGGCCGAGCATCTGCTCGCGCAGCTCATCGGCGGTACCCAGCGGCATGAACAGCGCCGCCGAGCGCTGGAACTCCGGCAGGTTCTTCTCCAGGTGCTTCAAGGGCTCCTTCAGCTGCAAGGCCAACAGCCGGACGAGGCCGGCACGGTGCCGGGCTTGCGCAAGCTCGGGTTCGTCGAAGACCTCCAGCTCGACATGCGTGAGCTTGTCGACGATGGCCGGGAACCCCACCAGCACCTGGCCACCCTTGCGAAGCTCCAGCAACTCAGGCAGCGTGCCGAAGGTCCAGGCGGTGTGGGCCTCACCGGCGGCCAGCGCCGACGTCGCGACAGGCGGCGCACCGTCAACACGTGCCGCAGGTCGCGCCGGATCTGTCCCAGGTGGCGGGGACTCCGGCGCCGCCGCTTGACCGAGCTTCAGTGCCGCCAGGGACTGGAAGGCCGAGCGCGCCTGCCCACCCCACTGCGCCTTCAAGGCCGCCACGTCACGCCCCATCGCAAGCTGGCGGCCATGTTCGTCGATGACGCGCAGGTTCATGAACAGATGCGGCGGCAACTGTTCGGGCTTGAAGTCATTGCGCACCAGCGGCAGCTGTGTCCGCTCGCGGGTCTGCGCCAGCACTGCGTCGACAAGGCCGCTGTCGGGCGCCGCGGCCTGCAGTGCGGCCGTCATCGAAGCGGCCGTCTCAGGCAGCGGAACCAGGCGCGAGCGCGGGCGCTGGTGCAGAGTCTTCAGCAGCGCCAGGACCTTCGCTTCGAGCATGCCCGGCACCAGCCATTCGCAGTGCTCTTCGGCGACCTGGTTCAGGGCGTAGATCGGCACCGTCACGGTGACACCGTCGCGGGCATGGCCGGGCTCGTGCAGGTACTCGGCGGCGCAGTCGATGCCGGCCAGCCGCAGCACGCGCGGAAAGGCCTGCGCGGTGATGCCCGCGGCCTCGTGGCGCATCAGCTCGTCGCGCGTCAGCTGCAGCAGCTTGGGCTGGGTCTTCGACGCCTGCCGGAACCAGCGCTCCAACGTCGCCTGGGAGCACACGTCGGCCGGCAACTGCTGGTCGTAGAACGCGTGGATCAGTTCGTCGTCGACCAGCACGTCCTGGCGCCTGGCCTTGTGCTCCAGCGCCTGCACCTCCCGGAGCAGCTTGCGGTTGTGGGTCACGAAAGGCAGCGCGCAGTCCCAGTCGTCCGCGACCAGGGCCTCGCGAATGAAGATCTCGCGCGCCGCCACCGGGTCGATGCGGCTGTAGCTGACCTTCTTCTGGTTGTAGATCACCAGTCCGTACAGGGTTGCGCGTTCGAGCGCGATCACCTCGCCGGCCTTCTTCTCCCAGTGGGGCTCGAGCAATTGCGTCTTGATCAGATGCGCCGCAAGTCCGGGCAGCCAGGCCGGGTCGATCGCCGCCAGGCCGCGGGCGTACAGCCGGGTCGTCTCGACCAGTTCAGCGGCGACCAGCCAGCGCCCGGGCTTCTTGCTCAGGTGGGTGCCCGGGTGGCGCCAGAACTTGATGCCGCGTGCTCCGAGGTACCAGTCCTCGTCGTCGCTCTTGCAGCCGATGTTGCCCAGCAGCCCGGCCAGGATGGACTGGTGCAACTGCTCGTCGGTGGCCGGCAGCGTGTTCAGGCGCCAGCCCTGCTCGGCCACGACGGTGTGCAACTGCGCGTGCACGTCGCGCCACTCGCGCACCCGGCGCGGGTTCACGAACTGCTCGCGAAGACGCTGCTCCTGCTGGCGATGGGTCAGCTTGTGGGCGTGGCCTGCCGGAGCGCCGGGCAGACGTGGCAGCGTGTGGTCGCCAGCGGCGCCGCGGCCGTCCTCGATCCAGCGCCACAGCTTGAGCGTGCCGACAAACTCCGACCGCTCGTCGTCGAAAGGCTTGTGCCTTTCGTCGGCCTGGGCCTGCGCATTCAACGGCCGGTCTCGCACGTCCTGCACGCTCAAGCCCGCCGCGATCACCAGCACTTCGGCCAGCGCCTGGCGGTCGCGCGCCTCGAGGATCATGCGGCCGACCCGCGGGTCCAGCGGCAGCCGGGCGAGTTTTTCACCCAAGGCAGTGAGATTCAGGTCGTCGTCGACCGCACCCAGTTCGGCAAGCAGCGCATATCCGTCGGCGATGGCCTTTCGCGGCGGTGGCTCGACGAACGGAAACTCGTCGACCGCGCCCAGGTTCAGCGATTTCATGCGCAGGATCACGCCCGCCAGCGAGCTGCGAAGGATCTCCGGATCGGTGAACTTCGGCCGGCCGGCAAATTCGTCCTCGCTGTACAGCCGGATGCAGATTCCATCGGCCACGCGGCCGCAACGTCCGGCACGTTGCGACGCAGCGGCCTGCGAAATGCCCTCGACCTGCAGCATCTCGACCTTGTTTCGCCACGAATATCGCTTGACCCGGGCCTGGCCGGAGTCGACGACGTAGCGGATACCGGGCACCGTGAGCGAGGTTTCGGCGACGTTGGTGGCCAGCACGATGCGGCGCTGCCCGTGCGGCTGGAACACCTTCTCCTGCTCGGCCTGCGACAGGCGCGCGAACAGAGGCAGCACCTCGGGCATGGGCCCGCCCTTGGCACGCTGCGCGAGGTGACGGCGCAGGGTTTCGGTGCAGTCGCGAATCTCGCGCTCGCCGGGCAGGAAGACCAGGATGTCGTCGGTCCCCACCCGGTGCGGTCCGGCCCAGAGTTCGTCGACGGCATCGACGATGGCGTCGCCAAGATCGAAATCCTTCTTTTCCTCGAAGGGGCGCCAGCGCTGCTCGACCGGAAACAGCCGCCCGGAAACCTGGATCACCGGCGCCAGGCTGCCATCGGGCGCCTTGAAATGCTGAGCGAATCGCTCGGCGTCGATCGTCGCCGAGGTGATGACCACCTTCAGGTCCGGCCGCCGCGGGAGCAGCGACTTCAAGTAACCGAGCAGGAAGTCGATGTTCAGGCTGCGCTCGTGGGCCTCGTCGACGATCAGGGTGTCGTAGGCGCGCAGCAGCGGATCGCCCTGGGTTTCGGCCAGCAGGATGCCGTCGGTCATCAGTTTCACCCGCGCCCCAGGCTGCAGGCGGTCCTGGAATCGGATCTTGTATCCGACGACCTCGCCCAGCGGCGAGCGCATCTCCTCGGCGATGCGCTTGGCCACCGTCTGCGCTGCGATGCGCCGCGGCTGGGTGTGCCCGATCAGCCGGCCACGGCCACCCGACGCGTCACGCGCCGCGCGGCCGATCTCGAGCGCGATCTTGGGCAGCTGCGTCGTCTTGCCCGACCCCGTCTCGCCACAGACGATGACGACGGGATGCTCGCGCATGGCCCGCGCGATCTCGTGCCGGCGGGCCGAGACCGGCAGGCTTTCGGGGTACTCGATGTGCAGCGGCGGCGGGCTCGTCATGGGGGCGCGCATGATAGGTGCGCCCCGGCCCGCGCCGCTCCGGGTTCAGCCCGCCGGCGGGTCGTACTGCATGACGCTGAAGGTGGCGCCCTGGGGATCGGCCAACACCGCCATGCGCCCGACCGTGGGCACCTCGAAAGGCCCGGCCAGCACTTTGCCGCCCAGTTCAGCGCAGTGTCTGGCGGTCTCCTCGACGTCGGCCACCGTGATGTACACGCCCCAAGCCGGGGGCATCGGCGGCCCGCCCGGCTGCGGCGCCATCACGCCCGCGACCTGTGTCTCGCCGACGCTCACCACGTGGTAAGCGCCGCCGCCCATGTCCATGTCCTTGCTCGTCCAGCCGAACAGCGGCTTGTAGAACGCCAGCGCGGCCTGCGGATCCGGCGTGCACAGCTCGGTCCAGCTGAAAGCGCCCGGGGTGGCGAAAGCGTCCATGGGGTTGTCCTCATCGCAGGGTAAGGCCGGCATGCTGCGTCACAATCCCGCGGCCTGTCGAGCACCGCATGAGCCTCGTTTTCCCGCACACCTTCGTCCCCTGGTTTCGCGCCGTCGCGCCGCATATCCACGCCTATCGCGGCAAGACCTTCGTCGTCGCGCTGGCCGGCGAGGCGATCGCGGCAGGCAAACTCAACCACTTCGTCCAGGACCTGGCGATCCTGCACGCCATGGGCCTGAAGATCGTGCTCGTGCACGGGTTCCGGCCGCAGGTCAACGAGCAATTGGCCGCCAAGGGCCATGTCTCGCGATACCACCGCGGCGTTCGCATCACCGACGCCGTCGCGCTCGACGCCGCGCAGGAGGCCGCGGGCCAGTTGCGCTTCGAGATCGAGGCCGCGTTTTCACAGGGATTGCCGAACACGCCAATGGCCAACGCCACCGTGCGCGTGGTGTCCGGAAACTTCCTCACCGCACGGCCGGTCGGAATCGTCGACGGCGTGGACATGATGCACAGCGGACTGGTGCGACGTGTCGATTCGGCAGCGATCCGCCGAGCGGTTGAAAACGACGCGCTGGTATTGCTGTCGCCTTTCGGCTTTTCACCCACGGGCGAGGCTTTCAACCTGACCATGGAAGATGTGGCCACGGCGGCCGCAGTGGCCCTGCAGGCCGACAAGCTGGTGTTCATGACCGAGATCGCCGGCGTGCACGAACGCCCGGACGACAACACCTCACCCATCGACACCGAACTGGCGCTGGTCGACGCCAAGCGCCTGCTGGCGCAATGGCCGATCCCGCAGAAGCCGTCTGAGAACGGGTTCTACCTGCAGTACTGCGTCCGGGCCTGCGAAGGCGGTGTCGAGCGTTCCCACATCCTGCCGTTTGCGACCGATGGCTCGCTTCTGCTCGAGGTGTTCACGCACGACGGAGTCGGCACCATGGTTGTCGACGAAAAACTCGAAAGCCTGCGCGAGGCTTCGGCTGACGACGTGGGCGGCATCCTGCAACTGATCGAGCCCTTCGAACGCGATGGCACCCTGGTCCGCCGCGAACGGACCGAAATCGAACGCGACATCGCGGCCTATACCGTGATCGAGCACGACGGGATCATTTTCGCCTGCGCGGCACTGTCGCCCTACCCGGAGGCGCGCACGGCTGAAATGGCGGCACTCACCGTCTCGCCGCTTTCGCAGGGCCAGGGAGACGGCGAGCGCATCCTGAAGCGCATCGAGCAGCGCGCCCGGGGCCTGGGCCTCGAAAGCCTCTTCGTGCTGACCACGCGCACCATGCACTGGTTCATCAAGCGCGGCTTCGTCCAGGTCGATCCCGACTGGCTGCCCGAGGCACGAAAGCGCAAGTACAACTGGGACCGGCGATCGCAGGTGCTGGTCAAGAAACTCTGAAACCGAACCAAGGAGAACCTGCAATGACCCGCATGGTGAACTGCGCCTACCTCAAGAAGGAAGGCCCCGGCCTGACCCACCTGCCCTATCCGGGAGACCTCGGCAAGCGCATCTACCTGACGATCAGCGCGGAGGCCTGGGAACTCTGGAAGAAGCACCAGGTGATGCTGATCAACGAGAACCGGCTCACCGGAACCGACCCGCGAGCCCGCCAATACCTGGCCCGTCAGATGGAGCAGTTTCTCTTTGGTGGCGGCGCCGCCGATCAACCGGCAGGCTACGTGCCGCCAAGCGCCTGACAGAAAAAGGACCGACCCACATGGCGAAACGTTTGGTTTCGCCGCCTCGGGAAACTGCGGATTCGCATGCCCCGGGGGTATCGCGAGTTTTTCGGATATATTCCGCCCGCGCTCCGCGTCCTGGAGCGACAGGAAACAAGCAATGCCCTCCTTGAATGATCTGATCAGCCAGAAAACCGCCCTCGACAAGCAAATCGTCGAACTGCAACGTGCCGGCCGCGCCTCGGCCGTGACGCAGATTCGCAGCTTGATGGCCGAATACAGCCTGAGTGTCGCCGACGTCCTGAGCCCGGCCGAAAAGCGAAAGATGGCCAGCGGCGCCGGTGCCGCAGCCGTCACGGTTGCCGCGCCTGCCCCGGCGCCCGCGGCGCCGGCCAAGCGCGGCCGCAAGGCCAAGAAGGCCGACGCACCCAAGGCCGCAAAGGCGGAAAAGCCCTCGCGCGCCGGCAAGGCACTGGGCAAGGTGGCGATCAAGTTCCGCAACAAGGAGACCGGTGACACCTGGACCGGTCGGGGCCTGAAGCCGCGTTGGCTGTCCGCAGCGCTCGCCGCAGGCAAGTCGTTGTCCGACTTCGCCGTCTGATCAGCCGGCCGGATCGAACGGCCGGATTCAGAAACAATTCAAGCATCCGAATAGGCGTTTGATCGCGCAAACTGGGCCCGCTCTAGGGCGAGCCCGCGTGGACAACACGGCCGCCACCGCCCAACATGGGCGCTGGCGGCCGTTTGCTTTGGTCGCATCGCCTGCATCGACGACATCCCGACGTTCGCCGTCTCAGCCAACATCCGCCGCCATTTGCGCTCCGAGTCCTCCCCACTGGCCCCGCTGAAGCGCGAGTTGAATCGGCTTGATCGCCTGGGCTCGGCATTGCTGCGGCTGTTCGTCACCACCTTGGTGGCCCTGCTGATGAGCTACCTCGGCGCCGTGGCTCTGGGACCTCAACCCTGGGGCGCCGCGGCTCTGGCCGCGGGGTCGGCCCTGGTGCTGGTGCTGCGCTGGGGCAGGACGATGCTGGTGGCTCAGGCCGTCGGGATTGCCGTGGCCTTGTGGAGCTTGAAGTCGGGCGCGGGCGCTGCGGTGGCCGTCGTGCTTGCCTCCTTGTTGATGACGGCAATGGCCCATGCCATCCTGGTCAGACGCGGGTTCGACCCGCGGCAGCAGCGCGTGCGCGATACGCAGGATCTCGTCCTGGCTGCGGTGCTGGTCTGTGCGCTGGCCACTCCCATCGTCACCTTGCCGGCGCTCGCCGCGGCCTGGAGCCAAGGGGACTGGCCCGGATGGTGGGCGCACTGGCCCGAGGCGTCGCTGCGGATGGCCTTGAGCTTTCTCAGCATCGCGGTGCCGTCGCTGGCGCTGGACCACCGGCTGCTGCGCAGCTTCCAACCCGGCGTTGACGCTTGGCGACAGTCCGGCCGGATGGCGGCCGTGGCCGCAATGGCCATGCTGCTCTGGGGAAGCCCCCAGACGCACGGGCCGGTGCTGGCCCTGGCCCTGTTGGCACCTCTGCTGCTGACCGTGGCGCTGGCGTTGCGCGGCAGCATCGTGCTGGCGGGCGGAACGGTTTTGCTGGCCGGTCTGCTGACCGGCCCGATCGCCTTGTCGGACACCCCGCTTCGCGAGTCGGCCTTCGCCTGGCCGGGCGCCGGCGCGCCGGTTGGCGTGCAACTGCTGTGGTGGGCCGCCGGCCTGGTCGGCCTGCTTCTGTCGATGTCACACGCGGCGCGGGCGCGCAGCCGGGCAAGGCGCTGGGAATGGGCCTTGGACGGGTCGCGCCTGGGGGTCGCCGATTGGCCCGCAGATGGCGGCGCCGGCGTCGCGACACCGACCTGGCGCAGCTTCAGCGGACCAGCCACCGGCCCCTGGAGTGTCGCCGCCTGGCTCGAGCACACGCATCCCGACGACCGGGCAACGCTCGAGTCCGCTCTGCAGGCGCTGAACGACGGCAACAGCGGTCGACGCCAGGTGGAGTTGCGTCTGCACCGCGGCGACGCCGACTCGAACACCGCGGGCGCCTCGGCACGCTGGACCACGAATTCGCGCCTGGGCGCCCTGTCCACCGAGCTTCCGGCGCTCGATTCGAGGATCAGCAAGTTCGACGCCGACGCGTGGCGCTGGTACGAGGCCACGCTGCTGGTGATCGAACGCGAGCCCAAGGGCCGTCCGATCCGGCTGCTGGCGACATTGGCCGACGTCAGCGCCCGGCGCGAAGCCCAGGATCGCGAGCGCATGTCGGTCGCCTTGTTCCAGCACCTGCACGAAGGTCTGCTGGTGACCGACGCCGACCTGCGCGTCCTCGACGTGAATCCGGCCTACCTCGAAATCCTTGGGTCCACCCGGGACGAGGTGATGGGCACGGTTCCAGCGCCTTTGCGCCCGCTCGCCTCGGACCCCGTCGCGCGCCAGCAGCGGGCGCTGATGTGGGCCGCATTGCGTGAACATGGCCGTTGGCGCGGTGAGCTCGTCGAGCGCAGGCGCAACGGCGAGAACTGCACCCTGCAGGCCACGATCTCCACCGTCCGCGGCCCGGAGAACGACCTCCGCTATCACGTGCTCGTGATCTCCGACATCACCGAGCAGCGCGTGCAGCGGGAGCGGCTTGAGCGACAGGCCAACTTCGACGAACTCACCCGCCTGCCCAACCGTGCCCGTCTGAGCCAGCTGATGGACGATGCGCTGCGGGCAGCCGACCGCGATGGCTACCTGCTGGTGGTCTGCTACCTTGATCTGGATCGCTTCAAGCCGGTCAACGACCGTTACGGCCACGCCGCCGGCGACCGACTGCTGGCCGAGTTGGCCGGCCGGCTGCGCAGTGCCCTGCGCAGCCGCGAGAGCTGGACCGACAGCGCTGCCCGTCTGGGGGGCGACGAGTTCGTCCTGTTGCTGCGCGCCGGCACGATGGACGAGGCCCGGCTCGCCGTCGAACGGGTCCTTCGTGTCGTCGGCCAGCCGTACTCGGTGGACCCGGCCTTCGAGCCCGTGCAGGTGACCGCCAGCCTCGGGGCAACGGTCTATCCCAGCGACCACAGCGACGCCGACACCTTGCTCCGACATGCCGACCACGCCATGTACACCGCCAAGCAGGCAGGTCGCAATGCGAGCCACTTCTTCGATGCCGACGAGCGCCGTCGGACCGAGGAGCGGGCGATGGCGATCGGCCGGGTCCAGGAAGCGCTTGACCAGCACGAGTTCGTGCTGTTCTACCAACCCAAGGTCCAGATGCAGACGGGGCAGGTGCTTGGCTTCGAGGCCCTGCTGCGATGGGAGCATCCGGAAAAGGGCCTGATCGCACCGCTGCAGTTCCTGCCCCTGATCGAAAACACCGGCCTCTCGGTGCAGATCGGCGACTGGGTGCTGGCCCAGGCCATCGAACACCTGGCGCTGTGGCGGCGTGAGGGACTGGACATCGCCGTCAGCGTCAACATCTCGGCCCGCCATCTGCAGGAGCGCGACTTCGCCCAGCGCCTGGCCGAACTGCTGGCCCGCCAGGCCGAAGTGCTGGCGCCACACCTGGAGCTCGAGATGCTGGAGACCGCGGCCCACGCCGACATTGCGGCGACCTCGACGCTGCTCGCCCATTGCCAGGCCTTGGGCGTCCGGTTCGCGCTCGACGACTTCGGTACCGGCTACTCGACGCTCACCTACCTCAAGCAGTTGCCGGTTGACGTGCTGAAGATCGACCGCAGCTTTGTCCACCACATGCTGGACGATGCCCAGGACCGCGCCCTGGTCGAAGGCTGCATCGGGCTGGCCCGCACCTTCGGCTGCGACGTGGTCGCCGAAGGCGTCGAGAGCGCCGCCCAGGCGCGAACGCTGCTGGAGATGGGCTGCACCATTGGCCAAGGGACGGGCATCGCCGCCCCGATGCGCGTGAGCCAGGTGGCGACCTGGGCGCGCGAGTACCGGGGCATGTTCGCGCTCGCTCCGACCGAAGTCTCGGCGAAGAACACCGCACCCACCACGGGCGGAACCGGATCCGGCGCGGCCCCAGCCACGGGATGAGCCACCGCGCGGCCTAGACTCCGCGCGTCATGATCCCGGCCGGATTCATTCAGGAGTTGCTGTCGCGCACCGACGTCGTCGATGTCGTGTCGCGCCACGTCGACCTCAAGCGCGGCGGCTCCAACTGGATGGGCCTGTGCCCCTTCCATGCCGAGCGATCGCCGAGCTTCTCAGTCAGTCCGAGCAAGCAGTTCTTCCATTGCTTTGGCTGTGGGGCCAGCGGCGACGCGATCCGGTTCCTGACCGAACACCTGGGGCTGAGCTTTGTCGAAGCGGTGCGCGACCTGGCCGGCCGGGTGGGACTGCAGGTTCCCGAGGAACAGGTCAGCCCGGACGAGCGCCAGCGCCGCGACACCCTTCGCGAGCGCCGCCGCAGCCTGTCCGAAGTGCTGGACAAGGCAGCCTCCTTCTATCGCGGCGAGCTCAAATCGGCGTCGCGCGCGATCGACTACCTCAAGGGACGAGGGCTGTCTGGCGCGGTCGCTGCGCGGTTTGGCATCGGCTATGCGCCGCCGGGCTGGAAGACGCTGGCCGGCGTGTTCCCGAACTACGACGACCCGGTCCTCGAAGACGCCGGCCTGGTGCGCCAGCGCGAGGCCCAGGAGGCCCACGAGGGCAGCGAACCGGCGCGCGGCATGGCCAGCGGCCGCTACGACTGGTTCCGCGACCGCGTGATGTTCCCGATCCGCGCGGTGGGCGGGGAGGTCATCGGCTTCGGCGGCCGGGTGCTCGACGACAGCAAACCCAAATACATCAACTCGCCCGAGACCCCCGTCTTCAGCAAGGGACGCGAGCTCTATGGGTTGTTCGAGGCCCGCCAGGCGATCCGGGAGCGCGGCTTCGTGCTCGTGGTCGAGGGCTACATGGACGTGGTCGCGCTGGCCCAGAGCGGCCACGCCAACGCCGTGGCGACGCTCGGCACGGCCTGCACCGCCGACCACGTGCAGAAACTGTTCCGCTTCACGGACACCGTGGTCTTCAGCTTCGATGGCGACGGTGCCGGGCGCCGGGCCGCAAGCCGCGCACTCGAGGCCGCGTTGCCCCATGCCAGCGATCTGCGCAGCGTGCGTTTCCTGTTCCTGCCGTCCGAACACGACCCCGACAGCTACGTGCGCGAACTCGGATCCGAGGCCTTTGCCCAGGCCGTGAAGCAAGCCGTGCCACTGTCGCGCCAGTTGCTCGAGGACGCGGCGGCCGATGCCGACCTTGATCAGGCCGAAGGACGGGCGCGATTCCTGGCGCAAGCCCAAGTGTTGTGGCAGGCCTTGCCCGAAGGACGGCTGCGTGACCAGATCCTGTCCGACATTGCCGAACGCGGCCGCGCAGAGCGGGCCGAACTCGCCTTGCGATGGAGGCCCGCGGTCGGCCGCAGTGGCAACCCCGAAGCCAGCGACGGAAGGCCCAACGAGCCCACCCGCCGCGACGGGCCGGAAGCAACCGTCGCCCCGACGTTTCGCCCGCGCAGGCCTGCCTCGCCACTGCAGCGGCCCCGGCCCCAGGTCCGGCAGCCGCAGGACCAGGTGGCTCGAATCCTGCTCCAGCGCCTGGAGTGGTGGCACGAACTCGGTCACGAGGACCATGCCGGACTGGTCGCCAGCCAGGGGTGGCAAGGGCCGCTGTTTGCATGGATCGACCGCTGGCTGGTCGAGCACGAGGCCGTCGAATGGCCCCGACTGCGTGAGGCCCTGCGCGACGAGCGGGCGAGGCTGCTCGACGACCTCGGCCCCGATGCCGACGACACATCGGTGGCCGACTGGCCGTTGCGCGCGATTGCCCTGATCGACGAGGCGGAGGTCCTGGACGAGCCGGCACTGGACCAGTTGCAGGCCGCCATGAGCCAGGCCCGCCGGGCCGGCAGTCTGGCCGATGCACAGCAGGTGCTGGCGGCGCTGCGGCGGCACTGATCGGACGGCGCTCCACCGAGGGGCCGGCGGTATAATCCTCGGTTTGCCCGTCGCTGCGGGCTTCAGGCGGCGCCGCCCGAACCTGCCGAGCCTCGGCAAAGCCCTCGATCAACCCTGCCGGCAAGAGAACACCCTGGCGCCAGCCTGGCGCGCCCCGTCAGTCCCGCGGCCTGGCCGCCGTGCTCACGGCCCGCAGCACCGAAGTCACCGCACCGACACGCCTGTCCGGCCCGTCAGCCGCGGCGTTGTCGCTCAGCCGTTGAACCGCCGCAAACCCATTCCGTCCATCCCTTCCCGCTCCTCTTTCGCCACCGACATGACCGCCAAGAAGCCCGCTCCTGCACCCGCGCCGTCCAAGGCCAAGTCCGCCGCTCCGGCCACCAAGACTGAAACCAAGGCGACGGCCAAGCCAGCGGCGGCCAAGTCCACCGACAAGGCCACCGACAAGGTGGCCAGCAAGCCCGCTGCCGCCCCGGCGAAGGGCAGCGACAAGAAGCCAGGGTCCCAGACCGACAAGAAGTCGCCGCCAAAGGCGGATCCGGCGGCTGAGCCCAAGTCGGCTCCGGCCAAGGCCGAGAAGAAGCCGCAGGCGCAGGCGACGACGCCCCCCGCCAAGGCCATCGAAAAGTCCAAGGACAAGCCCGTCAAGGCGGCCGCCAAGGCGCCGGCCAAGGACGGCAAGGCCTCCGGAAAACCCGAGAGCAAGGCGGCTGCAACCAAGAAGGGCCCCGAGTCCAAGAAAGCGGGCAAGCCGGCTCCGAAAGGTGAGGACGAGGAAGACCTGACCGACCTCGAGGCCGAGTTCGACCCGGAGGCCGAGGCCGATGCAGTCGAGTCGGCCGAGAGCCCTGAGCCCGTTGAAGGCGAGGCGGCTGCGGACAAGCCCGAGGAGAAGGCCAAGCCGTTGCGGATGAAGGTCAGCCGCGCCAAGGAGCGCGCGCTGATGCGCGAGTTCGGCCTCGAAGAAACCACGCTGACCGAAGAAGAGGTCGCCAAGCGCCGGCAGGAGCTCAAGACGCTCATCAAGATGGGCAAGACGCGCGGTTTCCTGACTCACCAGGAGATCAACGACCACCTGCCCGAGAAGCTGATCAACGAGGAAATCCTCGAGGCCATCGTTTCGATGCTCAACGACATGGGCATCGCGGTCTACGAGCAGGCGCCGGATGCGGCGACGCTGCTGGTGGCCGGCGGCGGCACCTCGACCGCGACCGAGGAAGAAGCAGAAGAAGCCGCCGAGGCGGCGCTGTCCACGGTCGACTCGGAGTTCGGCCGCACCACCGACCCGGTGCGCATGTACATGCGCGAAATGGGCACGGTCGAGCTGCTGACCCGCGAGGGCGAGATCGAGATCGCCAAGCGCATCGAAGGCGGCCTTCAGGAGATGATGCTGGCGATCAGCGCCAGCCCGACGACCATCGCCGAGATCCTGGCCATGGCCGGGCGGATCGGCCGAGGCGAGATGCAGATCTCGGAGGTCGTCGACGGCTTCATCAGCGACGACGATGCCGACGACTACGTGGCCGAGGAGGACTACGACGAGTTCGACGAGGAGGACGACGATGACGGCTCCGGTGGCAGCAAGGCGCTGACCAAGAAGCTTGAGGAACTGAAGGTCCAGGCCCTGGCCAAGTTCGCCCAGTTGGGGCAGTACTTCGAGACCATGCATACCGCCTACGAGAACGGCGGTCGCAACGACGGCTACAAGACCTCGACCTACAACAAGGCACAGATGGCCATCAGCGTCGAGCTGATGACCATCCGCTTCACCGTCAAGACCATTGAGCGGCTGTGCGGCATCTTGCGCAGCCAGGTCGACGATGTACGCCGCTACGAGCGCGAGATCCGCAAGATCGTGGTCGACAAGTGCGGCATGCCGCAGGAGCACTTCATCAAGAGCTTCCCGGTCAATGTGCTGAATCTGAAATGGGCCGACAAGGAGGCCCATGCCGGCAAGGCGTACAGCCCCATCCTGGCGCGCAACCTGCCGGCCATCCAGGAACTGCAGCAGAAGCTGATCGACATCCAGGCCCGCGCTGTGGTGCCGCTGGAGGACCTGAAGGAGATCAACCGGCACATGAACGCCGGCGAGCGCGCCAGCCGCGACGCGAAGAAGGAGATGATCGAGGCCAACCTGCGCCTCGTGATCTCGATCGCGAAGAAGTACACCAACCGCGGGCTGCAGTTCCTCGACCTGATCCAGGAAGGCAACATCGGCCTGATGAAGGCGGTGGACAAGTTCGAATACCGCCGCGGCTACAAGTTCTCGACCTACGCCACGTGGTGGATCCGGCAGGCCATCACGCGCTCGATCGCCGACCAGGCGCGCACCATCCGCATTCCGGTTCACATGATCGAGACGATCAACAAGATGAACCGCATCTCGCGCCAGCACCTGCAGGAGTTCGGCTACGAGCCCGACGCGCCGACGCTGGCCGAGAAGATGGAGATCCCCGAGGACAAGATCCGCAAGATCATGAAGATCGCCAAGGAGCCGATCTCCATGGAGACGCCGATCGGCGACGACGACGATTCGCACCTGGGCGACTTCATCGAGGACACCAACAACGTGGCGCCGGTCGATGCCGCGATGCAGGCCGGCCTGCGCGATGTGGTCAAGGACATCCTCGACAGCCTGACCCCGCGCGAGGCCAAGGTGCTGCGCATGCGCTTCGGCATCGAGATGAGCACGGACCACACACTCGAAGAGGTGGGCAAGCAGTTCGACGTCACGCGCGAGCGCATCCGCCAGATCGAGGCCAAGGCCATCCGCAAGCTCAAGCACCCCAGCCGCAGCGACAAGCTGCGGACGTACCTGGACAACCTGTAAGCGGCTTCAGTCGCCGCCGGGCCGCGTCAGCACCTGCACCTCGAGCTGCGGCTCCTTGAGCTTCTGGTCGATCCGGCTCTCGACAACGAGCCGGCGGGGCTCGACGCCGCGCTCGACCAGGTAGCGCTTGACGGCGTCGATGCGGCGCGGCGTCAGGTCGCGTTCGTCGGCGCCGCTTCCATCCAGGTTCCAGGGGCCGCTGGGCACGATCAGCGCGATCTCGACCCGCCGGCCGATGGCGTCGATGACGAGTTCGGCGAGCTTCTTGCGAGCGACCTCGGTCAGCTGGTCGCCCACAAACAGTCCCTTTGCCGACAAGGTGGCCACCTGGGTCTTGACGTCGGTCTTGGCCGGTGGCGCCAGCGCCGCAGCGGGCAGAGGCTTGACCGGCTGGTCACCCACGGCGGGCGCCTGCTGGGCGTGTGCCAAGGCACTGAACACCAGCAGTGCAGCGAAAGCGGACAAACGTCGGGCCATGGGGGCTCCTTCGGGGCGTGGTGTAGCGCGATGGACCGGATGGTCGCACCGGGCATCGTAACGGCGCGGCGGCTGAAGGCCTTGGGCGACCACCTGCAGGCCACCTAGAATCCCGGCCTCGATGACCCGCATCGCCGACCGCACCGTCCTGTTTGCCGACCTGCGCGGCAGCACAGCGCTGTACGAGACCCTGGGCAACGCAGAGGCCACTTCAGTCGTCACACACTGCATCAACGCCCTGGCCGCGCCTGTGGCCGAACATCGGGGCCAACTGGTCAAGACCTTGGGCGACGGCCTGATGGCGGTGTTCGACGATCCCCGAGATGCTGTCGCCGCGTCGGTCCGCATGCATGACGTGCTGGAAGTCATCGCGATGCGCGGCAGCGAGCGCGGTGCATCTTCCGGACTGCGTGCACTGCGTCTGCAGATCGGTATCGCACGGGGCGAGATCGTCGAGATGGCAGGCGACTTCTTCGGTGACGCCGTCAACGTCGCGGCACGGCTGATCGACCACGCCGGGGACAACGAGACACTCGCGACCGCCGAGGTCCTCACCGGCCTGCCGAACGACACGCGCACCCGATTTCGCAGCCTCGACCGCCTGGTGCTGCGTGGCCGTGCCGAGCCGGTCCAGGTGCATGTGCTGGGCGGCCGGCGCAGTGCCGACAGTGCCGTCACCCAGTTCGGCGGGATGTTGAGCACGACCATGCTCGAACCCGATGGACTGCGCCTGGCCTGGCAGCAGCAGCAGCGTGTCTTCGCCAGTCAGCAGATGCCGGTGGTCCTGGGGCGCAGCACGCAGGCCAGCTTCTGCGTGGATGACTCCCGGGTGTCGCGCTCGCACGCGCGCGTGGACTGGCACAGCGGCAGCTTCCAGCTCACCGACCTCAGCTACAACGGCACCTACGTGCGCTTTGCCGATGGCGAGATCGTCAGCCTTCGCCGCGGCAGTTGCACCCTGCACGGCAGTGGCGCAATCGGTCTGGCCGGCACGCCCGAGGACCCGGATTCGGCCAGCGTGCAATTCGACGTGATGCGATTCGCCGACACCCAGCAGGCTGGGTTGGGCGCGCATTGAGCGCCGCCGTGCCCGCCGATCCGGCTGCATTTCGCGTCCTCGTCGTCGATGATGACCGGGTCAACGGCCTGCTGTTCGAGCAGGCCTGCCGGCTTTCGAACGAGACCCTGGCCATCGAAGTCGCCGTCAGTGGAGCCGAAGCGCTGGCCCTTGCCCGCGACTGGCAGCCCCAGGCCTTGGTGATCGACCTGCACCTGCCCGACACCGACGGCCTGGCGCTGGTCGCTCCGCTGCGGGCGGTTCTTCAGGCGCCCTGCCCGGCCTGGCTGTGTTCAGCCGACGATGCGCAGACGCTGCATGAGGCAGCAGCCCAGGCCGGATTCGATGGCTGCTGGTCAAAGCCCCTTCTGGTGCCGGCGATGCTCGCGGCGCTCGAAGGCGCCGCGCGCCGCCAGCGCGAACCCGCCCGCGGCCCATGAGCTTCCGCGTCGAACCCGGTTGGCAGCACGGTCGCACGGTGGATCGGGTGGGCTTGTTGCTGGTCAACCTGGGCACCCCCGACGAGCCGACCGCTTCAGCGCTGCGACGCTATCTGGCCGAGTTCCTCAGCGACCCGCGCGTCGTGGAGATTCCCCGCGCGATCTGGTGGCCGATCCTGCACGGCGTGATCCTGCGCGTGCGCCCGGCCAAGTCGGCAGCCAAGTACGCCAGCGTCTGGATGCCCGAAGGGTCGCCACTCGCGGTGTGGACCGAGCGTCAGGCCCGTGCGCTGGCGCTGGCGATGGCCGGGCGGGGTCACGCCAAGGTGCTGGTGCGGCATGCGATGCGCTACGGCAACCCCTCGATGGCGTCGGTGCTGGATGCACTGCGCAGCGAAGGCTGCACCCGTGTCCTGGTGCTGCCGCTGTATCCGCAGTACGCGGCAGCCACCACGGCCAGCGTCGGCGACGCCGCAATGCGCTGGGCGCTTGCCGCGCGACGGGTGCCGGAGATGCGCTTCGTCAGCGAGTACCACGACGACCCGGGCTACATCGCCGCCTTGGCCGAGTCTTTGCGCCGCCACTGGGCCCAGCAGCCCGCAGGCGAATGCCTGGTGCTGAGCTTCCACGGCGTGCCCGAGCGCTCGCTGCTGATGGGCGACCCCTATCACTGCCAGTGCCACAAGACGGCCCGCCTGCTGCGCGAGGCGCTCGGCCTGCCGCCCGAGCGCGTGCGCGTGACCTTCCAGAGCCGCTTTGGCAAGGCCAAGTGGCTTGAGCCCTACACCGAGCCGACGCTGCGCGCGCTGGCCACCCAAGGCGTCAAGAGCGTGGACGTGGTCTGCCCGGGCTTTGTCGCCGACTGCCTGGAGACGCTGGAAGAGATCGCCCAGGAAGCGCAGCACGCCTTCATCGAGGCCGGCGGCCAACGCTTCCACTACGTGCCCTGCCTGAACGACGATCCAAGCTGGATCGACGCGCTCGCCGGCATCGCCGAGCGCCACCTGCAAGGCTGGCCGACCCGCGGTGAGCCAACGGCCGACGGGGCTCAGCGCGAACGCGCGCTCGCGCTCGGCGCGAAGGACTGACTCAGCCGCACTACGGGCGCAGCCGGCGCAGCAGCTTCAACAGCATCGGCAGCAGCAGCACCGCAGCGCAGATCGCCAGCAGCGTGGCCGACATCGGCCGCTCGATCAGCACCGTCCAGCGGCCTTCGCCGATCGAGATCGCGTTGCGCAGTTGCGCCTCGGCCAACGGGCCGAGGATCATGCCGACGATGACCGGCGCGGTCGGGAAGTCGAAGCGCCGCATCAGCACGCCCAGCAGGCCCACGCCGAGCATCAGGAACAGATCGAACGAGCTCTGGCGCATGCCGTAGACGCCGATCGTCGCGAACACCAGGATGCCGGCATACAGCGGGGGACGCGGGATCTTCAGCAGCTTGACCCACAGGCCCACCAGCGGCAGGTTCAGCACCAGCAGCATCACGTTGCCGATGTACAGGCTGGCGATCAGCGCCCAGACCAGTCCCGACGAGGTCTGGAACAACTGCGGCCCGGCATTGATGCCGTAGCCCTGCAGCGCCGACAGCAGGATCGCCGCCGTGACGCTGGTCGGGATGCCCAGCGTCAGGAGCGGGACCAGGGTTGCCGTGACGGCGGCGTTGTTGGCGGCCTCTGGCCCGGCCACGCCCTCGATCGCACCCACGGTGCCGAACTCTTCCTTGTGCTTGGACAGCTTCCTCTCGACGCCGTAGCTCAGGAAGGTCGGGATCTCCGAGCCGCCCGCGGGGATGGTGCCGAACGGGAAGCCGAGCGCCGTGCCGCGCAACCACGCCGGCCATGAGCGGCGCCATTCGGCCCTTGTCATGTGGGCCCGGTTCAGGCGGTTCATCTCGGCCTTTTGCTTGCCCTCGTAGAGTGCCGTGTACAGGCATTCCCCGACCGCAAAGAGTCCGACCGCCACGAGGACGACCTCGATGCCGTCCATGAATTCGGGCACACCGCCGGTGTAGCGCACCTGGCCCGAGATCTGGTCCATGCCGACGCAGCCGATCGCCAGGCCCACGAACAGCGCCGTCAGTCCGCGCAACCGGCTCTTGCCGAGCACCGCGCTGACCGTCGTGAAGGCCAGCAGCATCAGGCAGAAGTACTCGGGCGGCCCGAGCTTGACCGCGTGTTCGGCGACGAAGGGCGCAAACAGCGTCACCAGGACGGTGGCGATGGTGCCGGCGACAAACGAGCCGATGGCCGATGTCGCCAGCGCCGCGCCAGCCCGACCGCTCTTGGCCATCTTGAAGCCCTCGAGTGCGGTCACCATCGTGCCCGTCTCGCCGGGTGTGTTCAGCAGGATCGACGTTGTCGAACCCCCGTACATCGCGCCGTAGTAGATGCCGCAGAAGAAGATCATCGACGCCGTCGGTTCCACCTGCGCCGTGATCGGCAGCAGCATCGCGACCGTCACGGCCGGGCCGAGGCCGGGCAGCACGCCGATGGCGGTGCCGAGTGCACAACCCACGAAGGCCCACAGCAGGTTGATCGGCGTCGCCGCGGTGGCAAAACCTTGCAGCAGCAGGTTCCAGGTGTCCATCACAGCCAGCCGGTGGAGGTGAGTCCGGGCAGGTTGATGCCCAGGAGCTTGGTGAACAACCAGAACGCCGGCGCGGAGATCAGCGCACCGGTGGCGACGTCCAGCAGCAGGCCCCGTGCCCCGCCGTGCGGCTTGCCCTCGGCGTGGCGAAGGCCGCGCACCGCGAGCACGAAGCACAGCGTGCACGACAGGATGAAGCCGATGCGCTCGATCAACGCGGCGTTGGCCGCGATGCCGGCCGCGACCCAGGCCAGTGCCGTCCAGTCCGCACCCGGCGCCGGGGTGTCGGTGTCGAGTTGTCGGAAGCCACCGGTGGCGGACTCGAACAACAAGGCGCCGCCGCAGGCCATCAAGGCCAGGGCCACGGCCCAGGGCATGAAGTTGGGCCCGACACCCCCATAACCCGCCTCGCCGGAGATGCCGGTGGCGCCCCAGACCATCAGGGCACCGACACCCAGCGTGCCGGCACCGATGGCTTTCTGTGGCAGCGACATGCTGTGCCGCCGGTCAGACCATGCCGGCCTTGACCATGGTCGCGCGCAGGCTCGCAAACTCGCGGTCCACGAAGTCCTCGAAGTCCTTGCCCGTCAGCAGCGCCGGGGTCCAGTTGTTCTTCTCGAGCGCTTCGGTCCAGCTCTTGTGCCGGCAGGCCTTGACGATCAGGTCGATCAAGGCCTGACGCTGCGGCGCCGTGATGCCGGGCGCGCCATAGACGCCGCGCCAGTTGCCGATCTCGACGTTGAAGCCCTGCTCCTTCATCGTCGGGACATTGATGCCCTTGATGCGCGCCGGCGACGTGACGGCGATCGCCCGCATCTTGCCGGCCTCGATGTACTGTGCAAACTCGCTGTAGCCACTGCCACCGACGCTGACGTTGTTGCCCAGGATCGCGGCGGTCGCCTCGCCGCCGCCGCGGAACGCGACGTAGTTGATGCGTGTCGCATCGACGCCGACGTCACGGGCCAGCATCGCCGCGGCGATGTGCTCGGTGCTGCCCCGCGAGCCGCCGCCCCACTTGACCGAACCCGGGTCCTTCTTCAAGGCCTCGACCACGTCCTTCATGGTCTTGAACGGGCTCGCCGCCGGGACCACGAAGACGTTGTACTCGCTGGTCAGCCGGGCCAGCGGCGTGGCCTGCGTCACCGACACCGGCGGCTTGCCGGTGATGATGCCGCCGAGCATCACCGCACCCATCACCATCATGGCATTGGCGTCGCCCTTGCTCGCATTGACGAACTGCGCCAGGCCGATGGCACCGGCAGCGCCGCCCTTGTTCTCGAACGACACTGCAGCTGCGACGCCCGCGTCCTGCATCGCCTTGGCCAGTGCGCGGCCGGTGGTGTCCCAGCCGCCGCCCGGGTTGGCCGGGATCATCATCTTCACGTTCGTGCTCGCCTGCGCGGCCAGTGGCAGGGTGCCGGCGGCAGACGTGGCGGCCATCGCGGCCAGGCTCTTCAAGAAGGTATCGCGGCGCATCGGGGTGTCTCCGGTTGGTGCTGTGTTGGTGCTGATTCGGATGCAGCGCCCGATCTTGGTGCCCGCCGCTGTCGATTGGCTGTCGTCGGACCCCGGGGAATCCCGCAGCGGGAGCGGAAGGCACGAGCACGCTGCACACAATGCGCGGCCGACCATGAAGCTCCTGCTGATCGAAGACAACGCCGCGATGCAGACGACGCTAAAGCGCAGCTTCGAGCGCCGCGGCATGCAGGTGCAGGTCTGTGGCGACGGCGCTCGGGCGCTGGACCGCTGGCAGGCCAGCCTGCCCGACGTGGTGCTGCTGGACCTGTCGCTGCCCGGGCGCGACGGGCTCAGCATCCTGGCCGAAGCACGCGCGGCCGGACTGGCGACGCCGGTGATCGTGCTCACCGCGCGGGGCACCGTCGGCGACCGCATCCTGGGCCTGAACACCGGGGCCGACGACTATCTGGCCAAGCCCTTCGACCTCGACGAGCTGGAGGCCCGCGTGCGTGCGCTGGCGCGCCGCGGCCGCAGCCACAGCGACCCGGTCGCGCTGCCCGTCTTCCACGGCCTGGCGGTCGACACCGAAAGCGGCGCGATCCACCAGCACGGCGTGGCGATGGAACTCGCCGGGCGCGAGGCCGCCTTGCTGCGCGCCCTGCTCGCCCGGCCCGGCCACGCGGTGGCCAAGGAGAGGCTCACCGAGCTGGTGTTCGCCGGCGAAGCGTCGGTGCAGGCCGACGCCATCGAGGTCGTCGCCTACCGCCTGCGCAAGAAGCTCGCCGCCACCGAAGTGCAGCTGGTCGCGCTGCGTGGCCTGGGCTATCTGCTGAAGGCGCCGTCGTGACGACCGGGGCGCGGAGGCGGTCGCTGCGCCGCCAGCTGCTGGTCGGCATCCTGGTGCCCGTGCTGGGCTTTGTCGCCATCGCGTCGGTGCTGCTGTACCGCAGCGCACTCGCCGCCGCCAACACGGCCTACGACCGCACCTTGCTGGCGTCGGCCAAGGCCATCGGCGAGCAGCTGGCGGTCGAAGGCAGCGGCGACACGATGCGCCTGACCGCGGCCGTGCCCTACAGCGCGCTGGAGGCCTTCGAGGCCGACAACCGCAGTCGCCACTACTACCGCATCGTCGGCTTTGCGGGCGAGATGGTCTCGGGCTTCGGCGACCTGCCGCCGCCGCTGCCGCCGCAGCCCGGCGAGACCCATGTCTACGCGGCGCTGGTGCACTTCTACGACGCGCGCTTCCGCGATCAGCCGGTGCGCATGGCCGTGCTGCTGCAGCCGGTCGCCGGTGCCCAGGGCCAGGGCATGGCGACGATCCAGGTCGCCGAAACGCTGGAGCTGCGGCAGTCGCTGGCACGTGATCTGCTGCTCCAGACCCTGGTCCAGCAGGCGCTGCTGCTGGCACTGATTGCAGCCGTCGTGGTGGCCGTGGTGCAGCGCGCCACGCGTCCGATCCGCGAGCTGAGCCGGCACCTGCGCGAGCGCCCGGAGACCGAACTCTCGCCGCTGCCCGCCGGCGACGCCCCGCGCGAGCTGCTGCCCATGGTCGAGGCCACCAACGGTCTGATGGGCCGGCTGTCGCATCTGCTCGAGCACCAGAAGCGATTCGTGCGCGACGCCAGCCACCAGCTGCGCACCCCACTTGCGGTGCTGAAGGCCCAGGTCCAGTCGGCCCGCCGGGGCGACGTTCCGCCCGCGCTGGCGCTGGCCGAGATCGACACCACGGTCGACCGGGCGACCGAACTGGCCAACCAGATGCTGGCCCTGGCCAAGCTCGAACAGTTGCGCCAGCAGCACGACACCGAGCTTGTGGACTGGGCGCCCATCGTGCACGCCGTCGCGCTGGACCTGTCGGCGCTGATCGCTGCCGCGCAGCTTGACTTCGACCTCGCCACCGAACCCGCTGTCGTGCGCGGCCACACCTGGGCGCTGCGCGAGCTGACGCGCAACCTGCTTCACAACGCCATCAAGCACTCGCCCTCCGGTGGCGAACTCGCGATCCGCCTCGTCACCTCCGACGGCCGCGCCGTGCTGACCATCGCCGACAGCGGCCCCGGCCTCGCCCCCGAACAGCGCCCCCGCCTGTTCCAGCCCTTCGCCGCCTCCGGCCCCAAAGGCGGCTCCGGCCTCGGCCTGGCGATCTGCCAGGAGATCGTGCAATCGCTGGCCGGCAGCATCGCCCTGACCGATCGCGAGCCACGGGGACTGGTGGCCACGATCTCCCTTCCCACGGCTTCAGTCTGAGATGTCCGACACCAGCCCTCGCATTCGGCTCGACAAATGGCTCTGGGCCGCCCGTTTCATGAAGACGCGGGCGCTGGCCGCCGACGAGATCGAGCGGCATCGGGTGCGGGTCAACGACGCGGCTTGCAAGCCGGGCAAGGAGGTCCGGCTGGGCGACCGGGTCGAATGGCGGCCTGCGGGTGGGCCGCGGCGGGTGGTCGTGGTGATGGGGCTCGGCACGACTCGCGGGCCGGCTCCGGTGGCGCAGCAGCTGTATGCCGAGACACCGGAAAGCCTGGCCGAACGGGCCGCTTTCGCCGAGCGCCGCCGGCTGGCGCCGGAGCCGGCCGACAGCATCGAGCAAGGCCGGCCCACCAAGCGTGACCGCCGCGAGCTGGCGGACTGGAACCGGTGGAGCGCCAGCCTGGACGACGTCGACGGCAACCCCGACCCCTGAGTCTGACCGCAACCTCGGGTTAACCCGCATGACGACAGGGCCTTGAAGCCCATGCGTCCGCACCCATGTTTTACGCGTGTCGGGCGATGCCCGACTTTTTTTCGTCACTGCCGACGCCCCGAATCCGAACCATGACCACCGCTGCACCGAACGACTCCGCGCCGAACGCCGACTCGAAAGCCGATGCGAACGCCAACCCAGGCGCTTCGGCCCACGCCGACCCGATCGAGCACGAGGTCAGCGAAATCGCACGCCTGAGCGCCGAGCTGGCTGAACTCCAAGGTCGCCACACGGAAGTCGCCGACGCCTTCCTGCGAGCCAAGGCCGAGGCCGAGAACATCCGCCGCCGCAGTGAAGAAGAGATGAGCAAGGCGCGCAAGTTCGCGGTCGAGGCCTTTGCCGAAAGCCTGCTGCCGGTGGCCGACAGCCTGAATGCCGCCATCGCCCTGCCCAACGCCAGCAACGAGCAACTGCTGGAGGGCGTACACGCCACGCTGCGCCAGTTGACCTCGGCGCTCGAGCGCAACAAGGTCACGGTGATCGCGCCGCCGGCCGGCACCCGGTTCGATCCGCACCAGCACCAGGCCATCAGCATGGTCCCGGCCGAGCAGGACGCCAACACGGTGGTCGCGGTGCTCCAGAAGGGCTACCTGATCGCCGAGCGGGTGCTCCGTCCGGCCCTGGTGACCGTGGCCGCGCCCAAGTGACGCCGGTCAAGCCGCTAGCACGAAACGCGCCAACCCACCCTTGAATCCTGGCCGCCGGGGCTCACCTTCGGCGCCATCACAGTCCCCCCGACAGACTTCTCCGGAGAACGAACACCATGGCCAAGATCATCGGCATCGACCTCGGCACCACCAATTCCTGTGTGGCCGTGATGGAAGGCAACACCACCAAGGTCATCGAGAACAGCGAAGGCGCACGCACCACGCCGTCGATCATTGCCTACCAGGACGACGGCGAGATCCTGGTCGGCGCGTCGGCCAAACGCCAGGCGGTGACGAACCCGCGCAACACGCTGTACGCCGTCAAGCGCCTGATCGGCCGCAAGTTCGGCGAGAAGGAAGTGCAGAAGGACATCGACCTGATGCCCTACACCATCGCGGCGGCCGACAACGGCGACGCCTGGGTCGAGGTGCGCGGCAAGAAGCTCGCGCCGCCTCAGGTCAGCGCCGAGGTGCTGCGCAAGATGAAGAAGACCGCCGAGGACTATCTGGGCGAGGAAGTGACCGAGGCCGTCATCACGGTGCCGGCCTACTTCAACGACAGCCAGCGCCAGGCGACCAAGGACGCCGGCCGCATTGCCGGCCTGGACGTCAAGAGGATCATCAACGAGCCCACCGCGGCGGCGTTGGCCTTCGGCCTGGACAAGCACGGCAAGGGCGACCGCAAGATCGCCGTCTACGACCTGGGCGGCGGCACCTTCGACATCAGCATCATCGAGATCGCCGACGTCGACGGCGAGAAGCAGTTCGAAGTGTTGTCCACCAATGGCGACACCTTCCTCGGCGGCGAGGACTTCGACCAGCGGATCATCGACCACATCGTGAGCGAGTTCCGCAAGGAGCAAGGTGTCGACCTGACCAAGGACGTGCTGGCGCTGCAGCGGCTGAAGGAGGCCGCCGAGAAGGCCAAGATCGAGCTCAGCAACTCGACCCAGACCGACCTCAACCTGCCCTACATCACCGCCGATGCCACGGGCCCGCGTCACCTGAACATCAAGCTCACGCGCGCCAAGCTCGAGGCCCTGGTCGAGGAACTGATCGACCGCACGATCGAGCCCTGCCGGATCGCGATCAAGGACGCCGGGGTCAAGGTCGGCGAGATCGACGACGTCATCCTCGTCGGCGGCATGACCCGCATGCCCAAGGTGCAGGACAAGGTCAAGGAGTTCTTCGGCAAGGAGCCGCGCAAGGACGTCAACCCCGACGAGGCCGTGGCCGTCGGCGCCGCGATCCAGGGCCAGGTGCTCAGCGGCGACCGCAAGGACGTGCTGCTGCTGGACGTGACGCCGCTGTCGCTGGGCATCGAGACGCTGGGCGGCGTGATGACCAAGATGATCAAGAAGAACACCACGATCCCGACCAAGTTCGCGCAGACCTTCTCGACCGCCGACGACAACCAGCCGGCCGTGACCATCAAGGTCTACCAGGGCGAGCGCGAGATGGCCACCGGCAACAAGAGCCTGGGCGAGTTCAACCTCGAGGGCATCCCGCCGGCGCCCCGTGGGCTGCCGCAGATCGAGGTCGCCTTCGACATCGACGCCAACGGCATCCTGCACGTCAGCGCCAAGGACAAGGGCACGGGCAAGGAGAACAAGATCACCATCAAGGCCAACTCGGGCCTGTCGGAAGCCGAGATCGAGAAGATGGTCAAGGACGCCGAGGCCAACGCTGCTGACGACAAGAAGAAGCTCGAGCTCGTCCAGGCGCGCAACCAGGCCGATGCGATGGCGCACAGCACGCGGAAGAGCCTGACCGAACACGGCGACAAGCTCGAGGCCGGCGAGAAGGAGAAGATCGAAGCCGCGATCAAGGACGTCGAAGACGCGATCAAGGGTGAAGACAAGGCGGCCATCGAGGCCAAGACCGAAGCGCTGATGACGGCCAGCCAGAAGCTGGGCGAGAAGGTCTACGCCGAGCAGGCGGCCGCGGCCGGGGCTGCAGGCGCCGCAGGCCCGGGAGCAGCCGATTCGGCAGGTCCGGCGGCCGGCCCGGCGGCGGGTGCATCGTCGGCCGGTGCACGCGCCAAGCCGGCCGACGACAACGTCGTCGATGCCGACTTCACCGAAGTGAAGGACCGGAAGTAAGCCCTGCTCATGGCCACCAAGCGCGACTACTACGACGTCCTGGGCGTTCCCAAGAACGCCAGCGACGACGACATCAAGAAGGCCTACCGCAAGCTGGCCATGAAGCATCACCCCGACCGCAATCAGGGTGAGAATGCGAAGAAGTCCGAGGACAAGTTCAAGGAGGCCAAAGAGGCCTACGAGATGCTGTCCGACGCCCTGAAACGGGCCGCCTATGACCAGTACGGTCATGCCGGCGTCGACCCGAACATGGCCGGCCGGGGGGGCCCGGGCCAGGAGGGCTTCGGCGGTTTCGCCGAGGCCTTCGGCGACATCTTCGGCGACATCTTCGGCGGCCAGGGCCGCCAGCGGGCCGGTGGCCAGCAGGTCTACCGCGGCAACGACCTGTCGTATGCGATGGAGATCACGCTCGAAGAGGCTGCCTTCGGCAAGGAGACGCAACTGCGCGTGCCGACCTGGGAGACCTGCGACACCTGCCACGGCAGTGGCGCCAAGCCCGGCACCAGCCCGAAGACCTGCCCGACCTGCAACGGCAGCGGGACGGTGCACCTGCGTCAGGGCTTCTTCAGCATCCAGCAGACCTGCCCGCACTGCCATGGCACGGGCAAGATCATTCCCGAGCCCTGCACCACCTGCAACGGCGCCGGCAAGCTGAAGAAGCAGAAGACGCTCGAGGTCAAGATCCCCGCCGGCATCAACGAGGGCATGCGCATCCGCTCGGCCGGCAACGGCGAGCCGGGCACCAATGGCGGCCCGGCCGGCGACCTGTACATCGAGATCCGCGTCAAGGCGCACGAGATCTTCGAGCGCGACGGCGACGACCTGCACTGCACGGTGCCGGTGGGCCTGGTCACGGCGACTCTGGGGGGTGCCATCGAGGTGCCGACGCTGGGCAACAAGTCCGCCGAGATCGAGTTGCCAGAAGGCACCCAGCATGGCAAGACCTTCCGCCTGCGCGGCAAGGGACTGAAGGGCTTGCGTTCGAGCTACCCCGGCGACCTGTATTGCCACGTCGCCGTGGAGACCCCGGTCAAGATCACCGAGCACCAGCGCAAACTGCTGAAGGAACTCGACGAGTCGTTCAAGAAGGCGGGCGACCGCCACTCGCCCAACGCCAAGAGCTGGACCGACCGCGTCAAGGATCTCTTCAAGTAAGGGGGCTCCACCCCCCAAGCCCGCCAGCGGCCGCAAGGCCCGCTGCGAGGCAGCAGGAAACGGCCGGTCACACCCGGCCGCTTTTGCTTGCGGGGGGTTGCTTCCGATGGGGGATGCCGCGCGCACGCGCGCTGCGGACCATGCGCCGCGCTGCACCGCCGGTCCGACCCGGGCGGCGGCTGCGCAGCGGTCCCACCCTCGGAGTCCCCATGACCTATACCTTCAAAGGCACGCTGCACGGAGCGCTGTGCCGAAACTGCGTCGAGCCGCTCGCAGGCCTGACGCTTGAGCTGTATCGCGTTGCCCGCATCGACCCGCGGACCACGGCCCTCGCGGTCGCCGCGGCCAAGGACACCTTCGGCCCGGTCGACGACGACAGTGCCGCCGCCAAGGCGGGGCGCCTGCTCGGCCGCGCGACGATCGGCGACGACGGCGGCTTTGCGATCGTGATCGACGACAAGACCTACGCCGGCGAACCGTTCGAGATCGACCTCTGGTGCCCGACCGTGCCGCGTCTCAAGCCCGGCCCGAAGCCGCCCAGGCCGCTTCGCTTCACGATCACCGTTCACCAGCCGGCCTGGCGCGACGTGCAAGGCCAGGCGACCGCCGCCTGGAGCTACACCATCCCGTTCCGTGCCTGGTGCGGCGTGCGGGGCCGCTTCGGCGCCTGGACGATCTGCGGTCAGGTCAGCGTCTGCGACAGCCAGCAGCCGCTGGGCGGCGTGCGGGTGAAGGCGTTCGATGTGGACTGGTTGCAGGACGACGCGCTCGGCGAGGCCATCAGCGACGCCACCGGCCACTTCCGCATCGACTACCTGGCGGCGGATTTCCAGCAGACGATCTTCTCGCCGTCGATCAACCTCGAATGGGCCGGCGGACCGGACCTGTACTTCAAGGTCGAGACTCTGGGCGGCGCGCCGCTGCTCGCCGAGCCGCCGTCACGCGGACGGGCCTCCGACCGCGAAAACGCCGGGCCGTGCTTCTGCGTCGACTTGTGCGTCAAGGAGGCTCCGCCGGCCAGCAACGAGCCACTTGCGGCCTTCGACGCATTGGGAGGCCTGGCCTTCGCGACGGACGTGGCCAGCAGCATCGGCGGCAACGGCAAGACGCTGGCCGACCAGCGGGCCTTCACCGGCACGGTGCGCTGCAACGGCGTGCTGCCCAAGACGCTGTCCGGCCAGCCGCTGGAGTACCGCTTCGAGTGGCGCACGACCGACACCGTGGGCAGCCCCAGCGGACCCTGGCAGCCGGTGCAGACCACCCAGTTCGCCGCGACCTGGATCGGCCGCACCGAACGGTTTGCGCCGGCCTTCCCGGGTGACCCGAACCCGGTCAAGACGAGTTGGATCGTCGCCGACCCGGCCAACCCTGCGGCTGGGCCCAACAACGCGGCCATCGTCGACGGCTGGATCCGGGTGCCGCAGGGCGGCAACGTGTTCGGACCGGACGGGTTTTTCGTCGCCAACGGCAACATGGCCAACGTCGTCAGCTCGGCGCTGCTGGGTTCACCGGGCATCGACGTGCTTGCGACCATCGCTGGCGCCAGCGCCGGGCCGGTGTTTGCCGCCAACCGGCACCTGGGCCTGCGCCTGCGGGTGCGTCAGGTGGGCGTGCCGGCCAGCGAAACCGATGGCGGCCTGTGCGCCCACATCGCGGTCGAAAACACGCGCTATGCCAACGTCGCCAAGGGCGGATCGTGGGCACCCAGCCGAGTGTCGGGGCAGTGGGCCGTGGTGTCGGTGGATGTCCTGCAGCTGCGAAGCAACGGGTGCGCCGGGGTGCAGGCGGGGCTGGACGTGGTCGTCACTTGCGCCCATCCGAACCTTGGCGCGGTCGGGGTGTCGATGCAGGGCCCCGGCGGGCCCTACGGATTCGCACCACCGGCCACCGGTGCGACCGAGGCCGTTGGCGCGGCCACCCCGGTCGGTGGCTGGACCGTGGCCGGCCTGGCGGACTGCGCCTACATCATCGACCTGTCGGCGCAGATCCTGCTGACCAACGGCGACACCGTGCCCGATCCGGTCCATGACCGCATCGGCTTCTGCAAGAAGTAGGCGCGACACCCGGCCCGCGCTCAAGGCGAGCGTGGGCCGGGTGTCCAGCGTCGTTCCAGCCGGTCGAACAGCCATTGCACGATCAAGGCCAGCGTGGCGGCGGGCAAGGCGCCGGCCATCATCAGGGCCGGGTCGCTGACGGCGAGCCCGGCGACGATGCGCTCGCCCAGCCCCCCGGCACCGACAAACGCGGCGACCGTGGCGGTGCCGACGTTGACGACCGCGGCGGTCTTGATGCCCGCCAGCAGCACCGGTCTCGCCAGGGGCAGCAGCACATGCCACAGCAGTGGCGCGGGCCTCAATCCCAGCGCCTGCCCAGCCAGCTTCAGGCCGGCCGGCACGCCTTGCAGGCCGGTCAGGGTGTTGCGGACGATGGGCAGCAGGGCGTACACGAACAAGGCCAGCAAGGCCGGCCAGAAGCCGATGGCGCCCAGCAACGCGATCAACATCGCCAGCAGTGCCAGGGCCGGAATGGTCTGGACCACGCCGACGACGGCCAGCAGCGCCGTGGCCACGCGCGGCCGAGCCCAGGCCCAGATGCCGAGCGGCACACCCACCACCACCGCCAACGCGAGAGACCCGAACACCAGGGCCAGGTGCTGCATCGCGAGGCGCGGCAGATCCGGCGCCAACAGGCGTTGCCAGAAGCCCGGGGCCGGTCGTGCTGCGGCGCCGCTGCCGGTCACGAAGCCCTGCGCGGCCTGTGTGAAGCTGGCGCCGTCAAGCTCGACCCTGGCGTTCAGCGCGACCATGGTCGCTTCGTCGATGCGCCCGGCCAGCCTCATCAACGGACGTTCGTCGACCGTGGCGCGCATCAACAGCACTGCGTCGTAGCGCGGAAAGAAGCCGCGGTCGTCCACCAGGACACGCAGCCCGTAGCGTCCAAGCTTCGCATCGGTCGAGTAGACATCGATGACATCGACCTGGCCCGCCTTCAGCGCTTCATAGGCCAGGCCGTGGTCGAGCCCGGCGCCAGGCGCGAGGGCCATGCCGTAGGCCTGGCGCAGTGCCGGCCAACCGTCGTTGCGGACCTGGAACTCGTGCGACAGCCCGAGCTTCAGCGCCCCGGCCGGCAGCCGCGCGAGGTCGGAGATCGTCTTGAGCCCAAGCCGCTCGGCGTCGGCCTCGCGTATCGCCAGGGCGTAGGTGTTGTTGAAGCCCAGCGGCACGGCGACCTTCAGGCCCCGAGGGGCCAGCCAGAGGTTCAGTTCGTCCAGACTGGGGTTGCCCTCGCGGCGCAGGATCTCGCGCACGATGGTGCCGGTGTATTCGGGATAGAGATCGACCTTGCCGCTGGCCAGCGCCTGCTCCAGGATGCCGGTGTTGCCCAGGCCCTGCCGGTGCTCGGCCGTCAATCCGGCCTCGGCCAGGGTCAGGCGCACGATCTCACCCAGCACGTAGCTTTCGGTGAAGCGCTTGGAGCCGATCGCCAGCGAGTCCGAGGCGGCCGCGGTCGTCGCCATCGTCCAGGGCAGGATCGACAGCGCCATACGCATGAGCAGCTTTCGCCACACCGGGCGCCACGACGGCAATCCCGAACGAACTCGAAGGCAGAGATTCATCGAGACATTTTCCCGTCGGGGCGAGAAGTAGCGGGCGAACGGCCGCCATTTGTGGGGATCGAGCGCGACATGCCGGTTCAAGTCGATGCACTGCAGGTCGAAAACGCGGTGTGCCCCGCCCATCCTGCGGCTTAGCACTCCACCCAAGATGATGGTCGACCGCGACATCCACCAAGCACGTGCCCTGCTGATCGACGCCAACCCGCTGCTGCGCAGCGTGGCCGCGCAGCAGTTGCGTGATCTTGGCATCGGCTACACCGCCCAGGCCGGCAAGGCCAGGGACGCCCGCACCTTGATCGAACGCGAGCCGTTCGACATCGTCGTCTGCAGCCGCGAGTTGGACGGCACCGATGCCGGCGGCCAGGACTTCCTGGACGAGTTGCGGCGTGAGAGCCTGCTGCCGCCAGCGTGCGTGTTCGTGATGGTCACCAGCCAGGCCACCTATACCCAGGTGGTCGAGGCCGGCGAGGCTGCACTCGACGTCTTCCTGGTACGCCCTTACACCTCGGCGGCGATGAGCGAGCGTCTGGCTGAAGCGCGCCAGCGCAAGCGTGCGCTGGCCGAGATCTTCAAGGCGCTTCAGGACGAAGACATGCCGGCTGCACTCGCCAAGGCCCTCAAGCGTTTCCAGGAGAAGGCGGCGTACTGGATCTACTGCGGCCGGCTCGCAGCCGAACTGTTGCTCAAGCTGAACAAGCCGGCCGAGGCGCGCAAGATCTTCGAACGAATCCAGGAGAACAAGCCCAGCGCCTGGGCGCAGTTGGGCATCGCCCGCGCGATGCTCGCCAGCGGCGAAGTCGGGCCCGCCAAGCGCCAGCTTCTGGCGACGCAGAAGGCAGACCCGACGTGTGCCGACGCCTACGACCTGCTGGGCCGCGTGCTCGTCGAACAGTGTGACTTTGCCGGCGCACTGGGCGCTTACCGGCAAGCCACCAAACTCACTCCGGGCTGCATGTTGCGCACCCAGCACGCCGGCGCTCTGGCGTTCTATCAGGGCGAACACGAAGACGCACTGGAGCTTCTGCTGCGCGCCTACGGCATGGGCACCCAGTCGCGGCTGTTTGACACCTTGACCTTGATGCTGCTGGCGCTGCTCCGTCACGACGGCGGCGACGTTCATGGCCTGACGGCCATGCGCGAGAACCTGCAGCGCTGGCGCGAGCGCTTTCCGCAGTCGCGCCGGCTGCAGCGCTTTGTCCATGCCGCGCAGGCGCTCGAGGCGATATCCCGCGGAGCGGACGAATCGGCACGCACCGGTCTGGCCAAGCTGCATGCCGAGGTCGACGAGGATCACTTCGACCTCGAGGCCGCGAACCTGCTGCTGTCGCTGACTGCGAGGCTCCCCGAAGGTGTGCGTCGGCCAGGCGAGCTGGCCGAGCTGGCCGAGAAGCTGGGGCAGCGCCATTGCACCAGCCGCGCCATGGCCGAAGTGCTGGTCGCTGCCGCCCGGCGGGACCCTGAAGCGGAGCAAGGTGTGCGCCGAGCCCAGACTTCGGTCACGGCGCATGCCGAGCAGGCGCTGGAAGCCGTGATGTCCGGCCAGGCGGGCGACGCGGTGCAGCAACTGCTGGAGCAGGGCGAGCGCTGGCGGAATGCCCGACTGCTGGAGACCGCCAGCCAACTGGCGCGACGCCATGGTGTCGGCAATGCCGAGCTGCTGGTGACGCGCGCGACAGAGCTGATCAAGCGCTTCGCCGACGGCGCCCAGCACATCGCCGGGATCCAGCGCTCGGGTCGCACCCCGGGCGGCCTGCAACTGCGCGGATGACCGCTGAAGATGATCATCCCCTTGCCGCCGCCCCCATCACGCCACCTGGAAACACCGCCATGCTGACCCTCGACGCCCAGGTCCACAAGGCCAACGCCCTGGTGGTGGATGCCAATCCGACCTCGCGCAGTGTGGTGTCGCAGCAGTTGCGCGACCTCGGCTTCGGCCAGGTTCGCCACTGCCTGCGCCCGCGCGACGCCCTGGGGCTGGTCGAAAACCGGCCGTTCGACCTGATCGTCTGCGACGAGGCCTTCGACGCCAACGACGCCACCGGCCAGGAACTGCTCGAAGAGATGCGCCGCGAGCGGCTGCTGCCGTACTCCACCGTGTTCGTGATGCTGACCAGCGAGGCGACCTACCAGAAGGTCGCCGAGGCCGCCGAAGCGGCACTGGACAGCTACCTGATCCGGCCGTTTTCGGCCAACGCGCTGTTCGAGCGACTGCGCGAAGCGCGACACCGCAAACGGGAGATGAACCCAATCTTCAAGGCGCTCGAGGAGAACCGCGAAGACGATGCGATCGCCCTTTGCATGCATCGATTCCGCACCCGCGAACGCTACTGGCTGTATGCGGCACGGGTCGCGGCCGAGTTGCTGCTGTCGCAGAACCGGAACGCTGAAGCACGCGAGCTGTACGACGCCGTGATAGCCGCCAAGACCGTGCCCTGGGCGCGCCTGGGCGTGGCACGTGCTCAGCAGGCCCAGGGCGACCTTGCTGGCGCGCAGAACACGCTGGCCGGACTGATCGACCAGGAGCCGCAATATGCCGACAGCTATGACGTGCTCGGCAAGGTCCAGATGGAGCAGGGCAAGCTCGACGAAGCCCTGGCAACCTATCGCACCGCCGCCAAGGCGACGCCAGGCGACATTCAGCGCCTGCAGCGAAGTGGCACGATGAGCTTCTTCGCGGGCCAGATGTCCGAGGCCAAGGAGCAACTCGAACGCGCATGGTCACTCGGCCAGAAGTCGCGCTTGTTCGACGACTTCTCCCTTGCGCTGCTGGCGCTGCTGCACTTTGATCTGCACGATGGAAAGGCACTGGCGCACATCTACGACACCTTGTCGTTGCGCTTGCAGCGCGCCTCGGTTGCCGGCGGTCACAAGGCGCGCCGTCTGCAGCGATTCACGACCCTGGCCGAAGCGCTGGTGCAACTTCACAACGGCCGGTCTGCGCAGGGCACGCATCTGGCCCGCCAGCTGGCCGAGGAGTGCAACGAGACCGACTTCGACTTCGAGGCTTGCAGCTCGGTGGTCGCACTGTGGTCGCGGCTGCCGGATCATGGCGTGGGGCATGACGAAGTCAGGACCCTCTTTTCGACCCTGGCCCGCCGCCACGCCAGCGCCCGCAGCACGACCGAGATGCTGGTGTCGGCAGCCCGTCCACTGCCTGAAGCGGACGCCTGGCTGCGTGAGGCGCATGCCGAGGTCAGCCAACTCGCAGAACGGGCGATGAACCTCAGCCTGCGGGGCCAGCCGTCACAGGCGATGCAGTTGCTGCTGCAGAACGGAAGGAGCTGGAACAACGCCAAGCTCGTGGAGCGAGCCAAGCTCGTTGGCCAGCGCCACCGCGAGCGCATCGAGGGCATCGACGTCCTGATGCAGGATGTTGATCGCCTGATGGTCAAGGTCGGCGGTCCGCCAGCGACCACCGACGGAAGGCCGCAACGCGCGGCCGGTGGTCTGGTGCTGCACCGCTGAAAGCGAGGGCCTGCGAGGTCCGACGACGCTCCCGGTTTAACGCTCCCGCCTCAAAAAAGCTCGCCCTGTCCAGCCGCCACCGGAGGGCGGAACTGCGTCAGATCGAGCGGGATGCGGTCGCGCCCGAACCCGAGCCGGCTGCAGGCCTTGTCGAAGCGCTGGCGCAGAAGGTCGGCCCAGACGCCCCGGCCAGTGAAGCGTTCACCAAATCGGGCTTCGTAGTCCTTGCCGCCACGCATGTCGCGGATCCGGGCCATCACACGCTCGGCCTTGTCCGGCTGCTGTTGCTCAAGCCAGTGCTTGAACAAGGGCGCCACCTCCCACGGCAGGCGCAGAACGATGCTGAACGCGTGCACGGCGCCCGCCTCCCGCGCGGCCTCAAGGATGTGCTCGAGCTCGGGTTCGTTGAGAAACGGAATCACCGGAGAGACGCTGACCCCGACCGGGATGCCTGCAGCTGACAACGTCTGGATGGTTCGCAGCCTCCTGGCAGGCGCCGCCGCCCGGGGCTCCATCGTGCGCGCCAGCGCCCCGTCCAGCGTCGTCAGCGACACATAGACGGCCACGAGATTGCGCGCGGCCAACGGTGCCAGAAGATCGATGTCGCGCTCGATCAGGCTGGACTTCGTGAAGATCGAAAACGGGTGCCGAGCCTCGGCCAGCACCTCGATCACGCCTCGGGTGATGCCCAGGCGCCTTTCGGCCGGCTGGTAGGCGTCGGTGACCGAGCCGATGTTCAGCATCATCGGCATGTAGCCACGAGCGCAAAGCGCCTCGCGCAGCCGCTCGGCGGCGTTGACCTTGGCGACGATGCGGGTCTCGAAATCGATGCCGGGCGAGAGGTTCAGCAAGCTGTGCGTCGGCCGGGCATAGCAGTAGACGCAGCCGTGTTCGCAGCCGCGATAGGGATTCACAGACAGATCGAAGCCGATGTCCGGCGAGTCGTTGCCGGCAAGGATGCTGCGCACCTGCTGCTCGATGACCTCGGTGCGAGGCCCGGCGGCAGCGCCGGACTCGGCGTCACGTGTGTCTTCGGCCGCGGCCTGCTCCAGCGTGCCCCAGCCATCGTCAAAGGCATTTCGCCGGGTGCTGGAGTAGCGGTGTTCGATCGCCCAGACCGTACCGCGGCCTTTCAGCGGGGCCAGCATCCGCGTGGCCGGCGGCAGATCGGTCGCTCCGGGCTCGGGTGCGCCCGGCTTTGCCGGCATCGGGTGACTCATGATCTGTCGCATACTGTGAATCTATACAGTATTCCGACAGGAATCAAGAGGCCCGGTCAGTAACCGCCGTCGCCCTCCGGGGCACGGTTTTCGAATCGCGTCATCGTCTTCAGCCAGGTCAGCTTCACGGTGTCGACCGGCCCGTTGCGCTGCTTGGCGATGATGATCTCCGAGACCCCGGGCTCCTTGCAGGCGTCCTTGGTGTAGTACTCGTCGCGGTAGATGAACATGATCACGTCGGCGTCCTGCTCGATGGCGCCGGACTCGCGCAGGTCGCTCATCATCGGCCGCTTGTCGTTGCGGGTCTCGACGCTCCGGTTGAGCTGCGACAGCGCAATCACCGGGCACTGCAGTTCCTTGGCCAGGCCCTTCAGGCCACGCGAGATCTCGCCGAGTTCAGTGGCGCGGTTTTCGTCCGAGCCGCCGTTGCCGCTCATCAGCTGCAGGTAGTCGATGCAGATCAACCCGAGCGTGCCGCCGAACTGGCGCGCCATGCGGCGGGCCCGGGCGCGAAGCTCGGCCACCGTCAGGCCGGGCGTCTCGTCGATGAAGATCTGCGCCTTGGCGAGCTTCTCGACCGCGTTGCCCAGCGACGTCCACTCCTCATTTCCCAGCTTGCCGGTGCGCAGGTGCTGCTGGTTGATGCGGCCAAGCGAGCCCACCAGGCGAAGCGCGAGCTGAGCGGCTCCCATTTCCATCGAGAACACGAGCACGGGCAGTTCTTCGCTCACCGCGACGTGCTCGGCGATGTTCAGCGCAAAGGCGGTCTTGCCCATCGACGGCCGCGCCGCCAGCACGATCAGGTCGCCGCGCTGGAAGCCCGAGGTCAGGCGGTCCAGGTCGACATAGCCCGTGCGCACGCCGGTCACCTCGTCGGCGCCGCTTTCGTGCAACTCGACGACACGGTCCAGCAGCGCCTTCGCGAGGTCCTTGATGCCCTGGAAGCCGTTGCGCTGGCGCGCGCCCTCCTCGCCGATCTTGAGGATCTTGCCCTCGGCCTCGTCCAGGATCTGCGGCACCGGCCGACCCTGAGGGTTGAAGGCCGCGGTGGCGATCTCGTCGCTGGCACCGATCAGCCGGCGCAGGATCGAGCGCTCCCGCACGATCTCGGCATAACGGCGAATGTTGGCGGCACTGGGAACGCTCTGCGCCAGCGCATTCAGGTAGGTCAGGCCGCCGCAGTCTTCGGCTTTCCCCTGGGCCTGCAGGACCTCGAAGACGGTGATCACGTCGGCCGGCTTGCCGTCGCCCACGAGGCGGCCGATCGCACCATGGATCAGGCGGTGCTCGTACCGGTAGTAGTCGACCTCGGTCAGCAGGTCGGCGGCGCGGTCCCAGGCCAGGTTGTCGAGCAGAAGCCCGCCCAGAACACTCTGCTCGGCCTCGACCGAATGCGGCGGAATGCGCAGGCGCGCGACCTCGTCGTCTCGCGCCGACGCGGGCCCACTGCTGCGGCTCAGTTCGCTGGGACTGGACATGTCGTCAGGCAACTCCTGGAATTCGGTGGATCCGACGCTCTGCTGTGGGCAAGCCTGTGGACATCGTGGGACCAGGCTCTGCACGACACGGGACAAGCAGTGGACAACGCAGACGCTGAAAACGCGACGGGCCGGCGTTTGCACGCCGACCCGTCGTGGGGATCATGGGTCCCGCGGAGCCTGGCCCCAACGGGATTCACCCTAGGCCATCAGTCCTGCTGTGCAACAACCTGCACCGTCAGCTCGACGGCCACATCGCCATGCGGTGCGACGCCAACGCTGTGCTCGCCAACCGTCTTCAGCGGGCCGTTGGGCAGCCGGACCTGCGACTTGACGACCGCCAAGCCCATCTTGGTCAGCGCCTCGGCGATGTCCTGGTTGGTCACCGAGCCGAACAACCGGCCATCGACACCGGCCTTCTGCGCCACGCGCACGGTCTTGCCCGCGAGCTGCTCGCCCAGAGCCTGGGCGGCAGCCAGCTTGACGGCGGCGGCCTTCTCGAGATCCGCACGGCGCTGCTCGAACTCGGCGATCGCCGCCGCGGTCGCGCGGCGCGCGAGCTTGCTCGGGATCAGGAAGTTGCGCGCAAAGCCGTCCTTGACCTTGACGACATCGCCCAGATTGCCGAGCTTGCCGATCTTGTCCAGAAGAATCACTTGCATTTCAAAGTCTCCTGGCGTCGGTTCAGTGGCGGTGCTGATCGGAGTACGGCAGCAGCGCGAGGAATCGCGCCCGCTTGATCGCAACCGTCAGCTGACGCTGGAAATAGGCGCGGGTCCCGGTCAAGCGGGCCGGCGTGATCTTGCCGTTCTCGCCAACGAAGTCGCGCAGCGTGTCGATGTCCTTGTAGTCGATCGACTCGACATTGGCCACCGTGAAGCGGCAGAAGCGCTTGCGACGGAACAGCAGGGACTGGGAATTGCGCTTCGGGCGCTTGTCCTTGGAAAAACGGCCTTTGCCACGGGGAGGGGGCATGGGACTCTCCTGAATACGAAAGGGAACAGTGTCGGGTGGAACGAACGGGTCAGGCGGGCACGGTATCGGGCGCTGCTGCCGGGACGCTGAATTCGGTGACGTGAAAGACCCAACCGCGGCCGTTTCGGCCCTGGGCGATGAAGCCGGCAAGATCGACGGCGGCGCCAAGCGCCACGCCGTTCAAGCCCCTCGCCACCTCACCAACCGCCAGCGCCCGCATCTCGAACGACAGCTTTCTTGGCTGGCCTTCCTGGTCGACGGTGGACTCGTGCTTCAAGCTCAGGTCCAGCGCCGGCAATCCGGCCGGTGTGTAGCGGGTCGCCGAGCGCTGCACCAGTTGGGCATGCAGCAGAAGGCGGTTCATCGCGGTGTCTTCACGCCCGGATTCAGGCGGCGGTGGCAGCCTCCGAACGCTCCTTGCGGGCCTCTTCGCGCTCGACGGACTTCATCATGACCGACGGCGCGGTCTCAGCCTTGTCCTTGGCCACCGTGAGGTGGCGCAGGACGGCGTCGTTGAAGCGGAAACCCGTCTCCAGCTCGGCCAGCGTCTCTTTGCTGCACTCGATGTTCAGGCACAGGTAGTGCGCCTTCGCGAGCTTCTGGATCATGTAGGCCAGCTGACGCCGACCCCAGTCCTCGACCCGGTGCAGCTTGCCGCCAGCAGCGGTCACGGCACCCTTGTAGCGTTCCAGCATGGCCGGAACCTGTTCGCTCTGATCCGGATGGATCAAGAGGATGATCTCGTAGTGACGCATCGATACTCCTTGTGGATTCCCTTCTGCCACACGGCGCTTGCCGGCTTCGAAGGAGAGGAAAGCCGCCCCGGTGCGTCTAGAACCTGGGTGCGGCAAGGAAAGCCCATCAGTCTAGCACGGCAAACCCGCCAAAGTCGGGGCCGTTGAACCGAAGGCCTCAGGAGGGCAGCCAGCGGCGCTGTGCCGCCAGTCGCTGCACATCCGCAAAGGCCATGCCCGCACGACTGCCCAGTTCGCGACGCAGTTGCGGCATCACCTGCAGCAGCAGTTCGGCCGTGACCAGCGTGTCGGCGGCCGCCTGGTGCCGCTGGCTGCACTGCAGGCCCACGGCGGCCATCCACTCGTCGAGGGACCGCGCCTTGACGTCGGGCCGCAGGACGGCGGCCAGGGGCTCGAGGTCCAGCCAGGGGTTGGTCAAGGCGGCCAGACCGACGGCGTGACGCGCGCGATCGATCATCGCCCGGTCGAACGCGGCGTGGAATGCGATCAGGGGTGCCCCGGCCGCCCAGTCCTCGAAAGCGGCGAGCGCCTGGTCGCCCGGCATACCCGAGCGCTGCCGGCCCACGCCGATGCCATGAAGCAGGATGTTCTGGCGGTCGGGCGCCGACGCGCCGGCATCGTGCTGGAGTACGACATCGAAGCTGTCGGCGAACACGATGCGGTCGGGCCCGGGTTGGCCCACGTGCACGGCGACGGCGGCGATCGCGAGCAGGTGGTCGCGCCGCATGTCAAGACCCGTGCTCTCGACATCCAGCACGATCCAGCGCTCGGGTTGACGCGTGGCGGCGCCACCACCGCCCAGCATCCGTTTGCGCCACCCCTCAAGCCAGCCCATCGCTGCGGCCCACCATGTCAACGCAGGAAGTCCATCGACAGCCGCTGCTGCAGTCCGCGCGCGACGCGAATGGACTCCTTGAGCATGCGTCGGTCGATGTCCGGCAGCGATTCGACATCGATCAGGTTGGGGTTGTCGGCGGCGCCTGCGGGGGTCGCCGGCCGCAGCGGCGAGTCGGCAGGCGCGAGTTGCAGCTTCAGGCGCAGCATCTGCAAGAAGTCGAACGCGGTGAGCCAGGAGCCGCTCTCGGACTCCGGCACGTTCAGCATCGGGGCCACGGCTTCGAGTCGTTCGCGCGTGCCCAATGCGCTCAGGCCGTGGCTCAGCGTGTACAGCCGCGCCGCGTCGACGAATATCGCGGTTCCCTGACGCTTCAGGTCCAGGCCCGGCCGGCCATCGGCCTGCCGCAGGTCGAGTGCGCCACGCCAATTCAAGGGCGGCGCGAATCGGAGTGCGTTGTCGGCCATCAGCCGCAGGAACCGCGTCGCCTCCTTGGCGTGCGTGCTCCAGAGCTGCTGCAGAGGCTGAGCCAGCGCGGTGTTGCCGCTGAGCACGCGCAGATCGGCATAGATGCTGGCGTGCAGAAGATCCTCGGGTTCGCCGCGCTCGATCCACTGGGTGATGCGCTCGCACCACTGTGTCACCGACAGGCAGCAGTTCGAATTGCCGGCCATCACCCCGCCCTTGCACAACGGATAGCCACACGCCGCCAGTTCCAGGTTGACAGCCTCGCCCAGGGCGCGCCAGCGCTCGCGCCGCGTATCGTCACCAACGGCGCCAGCGTCTCCCGGGTCGGCGAAGACGATGCCGTTGTCCTGGTCGGTGGCGACGGTCTGCTCGCCACGGCCCTCGGAGCCGAAAGCGAGCCAGGCGGCGCCATCGTCAGGATCATCCAGGACCAGGCCGCGCTCGGCTGCAAGGCCGGCGACGATCTGCACCGTCAACAAGTCGTTGAGCTGGCTGATCAGCTCGGTCAGCTGGCGCGGGCCGACGCCTTGCTCGAGCAACTGATGCGCGAACTGACGGATGCGCCCGGCCTGCAGGCGCCACGCTTGGGGGTCGACCGCGGCACGGACATCCGCGCCCAGTTGCTTGAGCGACAGCTGCTGCCGGCGGAACAGGTCGCGCTCGGAGACGACATTGACCACACGGCCCTGGCTCAGAACCGGCACATGGCGAATGCCATGCCGCGACATCAGCAAGGCCGCGTCGTGAAGCGTGCGATGCTCTTCCAGACCTTGAACCGGCGCGCTCATCACCTCGGATATCGAGGTCTGCAGCGACCGCTGGGGCAGGGTCACCCGGCCCAGGATGTCGTGGCGGGTCAGGATGCCCAGCAACTCGCCGGCCCCGCCGAGCACGAGCACCGACCCCACCCGCCGCCGGTGCATGTCGGTCAGCGCTTCCAACAGCGGTGTGTCCGGGGTGCAGGCCAGCGGTTGGCGGGCGGGCAGTTCAGACAGGCGCGTCTCCAGCGACTGCGCGGCGAGCGCATCGCCGGCCCAATGGGCCCGCATGGCCTGGCGCGACAGTTCCAGGATGTGGGCGACGCGGCCGTTCAGGAAATCGGCAAACGGCGCGCTGCTGCGTAGAAGCGACTGCACGGTCTCGGCGGGCACGCGCAGGCAGAAGAGGTCGTCGCTGGCGGTGTAGGTCGACGTGACGGCCCGACCGGCCAGCAGCGCCCCGACCGGGAACAGGTCACCCGCGGTGTACTCGAACGCGCCCACGGTCTCGGCCAGGCCCTTGCGCCCGCCGACGCTGCCCTGGCGCACGCACAGCAAGGCCTCGACCTTGCCGCTGGCGGGATCGAGGACGGTTTCGCCAGGGGCGAAATAGACCAGACTGGCGGCCGCGCAGAAGGCTTCGACGTGGTCGGGCCGCATGCGCGCAAACGGCAGCCACTGCGTCAACTCATGACGCAGGTTGGCCAGCAGTTGCGACGACGGGTGGGTGCGGGAAGCGGCAGCATCGACCATGCGCGCGATGCTAGTGCGGGGTCAAGAAAAAAGGCCGTACCCGACGGGTACGGCCTTTGCGCTGGATCAGACTGGGTTTGCGCCGGCCACCGTGAGGCGGCAGCCGGCGCCGTCGATCAGGCGGTCTTGATGTTCGGGTAGCGAACGTGTTCGACCAGTTCCTGGATCTCAGGCTTGGGAGCCGGGGTCAGCAGGCTGACGATGATGATCACCGCAAATCCCAGCGGGACGCCGAAGACGCCGGCGCTGATCGGCGCGATCGCGAACCAGGTGTTGTCGGCGATTGGCGAGGTGACGCCGAAGATCCCGCGCATCCAGGGCTGCGTGGTGGCCATGTAGTAGAACGTGACCGACACGCCCACCAGCATCCCGAGCACCGCACCCCACTTGTTGGCGCGTTTCCAGAAGATGCCGAGCACCAGGGCCGGGAAGAACCCTGCCGCGGCGAGCGAGAACGCCGCCCCCACGAGGAACAGGATGTCCGCAACCTTCAGCGACGCAACATACGCCGCCAGCAAGGCCACCACGAGCAGCAGCACCTTGGAGATCATCACCCGGCGCGCGGTCGGCGCGTTGGGATCGATCATCTTGTAGTACAGGTCGTGGCTCAGCGCGTTGGCGATCGTCAGCAGCAGGCCGTCAGCGGTCGACAGTGCAGCAGCCAGGCCGCCGGCCGCGACCATGCCCGAGATCACGTACGGAAGGCCCGCGATCTCTGGCGTGGCCAGCACGATGATGTCGCCACCGATGCGCATCTCGCCGAGCTGGAAGATGCCGTCCTTGTTGACGTCGGCGATCGACAGCAGCGCCGGGTCCACCTTGCCCCAGGCCGCGATCCAGGCTGGCAGCTTGTCGAACGGCGTGCCCACCAGGACGTTGAAGACCTCGTACTTGACCAGCACCGCCAAGGCCGGCGCCGTGAAGTACAGCAGGAAGATGAAGAACAGCGACCAGGTCACCGACTGTCGGGCTTCCTTCACCGACGGCGTGGTGTAGTAGCGCATCAGGATGTGCGGCAACGCGGCCGTGCCCACCATCAGGCAGAACACCAGCGCCAGGAAGTTGCGACGCGAGTCGTTGTAAGCCTTCTGCGCCTTCTCGTCGCCATTCGGGTCACCCGCATAGGCCGTGCCGTGGCGCGGCATGCCCGCCAGTTGGGCGGTGCGTCCGGTGGCGGCAGTCTGCGCGGCGGTCCAGGCGGTCTTGGCCGCAGCCTCGTCCTTCGGCACGGCGGCCAGGGCCTTCTCGGCGGCCTGGACCTCGGCCAGCGGTGCGTTGGCGCCGCGCAGGTCGTCGAGCTTCTTCTGGGCCGCGGTGCGGTCGGCCTCGAGCGTCGCCGGCAGGCCGGCGATCTTGGCCTTCAGGTCGTCGGCACGCTGCTTGAAGACAGCGATGACTTCCTTCTCCTTCGGGTCCTCGATGAGCTGCTTCTCGCGCTCGGTGACCTTGGCCAGCTGGCTGCCGTAGATCGCCTGCGGAACCGGCACGCCGGTCTGCTTCACGCTCAGCCAGACCACCGGGATCAGGTAGGCAATGATCAGGATGATGTACTGCGCGACCTGCGTCCACGTGACCGCGCGCATGCCGCCCAGGAAGCTGCAGACCAGGATGCCGCCGAGGCCGACGAACACGCCGATCTCGAAGGCCAGGCCCGACAGCCGCGTCGTGATCAGGCCCACGCCGTAGATCTGCGCCACGACGTAGACAAACGACACCAGGATCGCGATCAGGATGCCGACGAACCGTGCCGCGTTGCCTTCATAGCGCGCGCCCAGGAAGTCGGGGATCGTGAACTGGCCGAACTTGCGCAGGTAAGGCGCCAGGAACAGCGCCACCAGGCAGTAGCCGCCGGTCCAGCCCATGATGAACGCCAGACCGCCGTAACCCGTGAGGTACAGCGTACCGGCCATGCCGATGAACGAGGCGGCCGACATCCAGTCGGCGCCCGTGGCCATGCCGTTGTAGATCGCAGGCACGCGACGGCCGGCCACGTAGTACTCGGCGGCGTCGTTGGTGCGGCTCATGATGCCGATGCCGGCATACAGCGCCACGGTGGCGAGCAGGAACACGATGCCGATGGCACCGCGGGACAAGCCCATCTGCTCGGCAACGGCGAGCACCAGCACGAAAGCCAGGAAGCCTCCGGTGTACCAGCCGTAGACCTTGTTCAGGCCCTTCTTGAAGGCCGCATTGGCCTCCTTGTTGGAGACCCCCGCTTGGGGTTCGAAACTCAAGCCAGCCATGTCATTCCTCCTCGGCGACGCCGTGTTCGATGTCCAGCTTGTTCATGTAGTGGGCGTAATACGCGATGATGATCACGTAGATCAACAGCGCGCCCTGCGCACCCATCCAGAAGCTGAACGGCCAACCGGCCATCGTGAAACTCAAGTCGCGCGCGAAGTACGCGACCACGAAGGTCACCACGAACCAGATCGCCAACAGGATCGAGGTGATCCTGAGGTTCTTCTTCCAGTATCGCTGGTGGTTCTCGCTCACCTGCATGGCTGTCACCTCTTTCTCTCGTTGTCAATGCACCCGTTGCCGGGCTTCGTGTTGAGGTCCCAGCCCTGCGGCCTGGACCCGATCCTTGCGACGCTTCCGCGCGATTTCGGTCCGTCGTTCATGCCGGGCTGCGGGCATCGCCACGCAGACCGGTCTCACGTTCAAGCTGGGCAGCGACCTTGGGCTCGAAGCCCTTCAGGTGCGCAATGATCTTGGCGGCCGCCTCGGGCTCGCGGCGGTCGACGTGCACCCGGGCCAGCTGGTACCAGCCATAGGGACTCATGGGTTGCAGCTCGGTGTTGCGCTTCAGCGCCGCCACGGCCTCGTCGAGCCGACCCAGCCGGATCAGCACCATGCCGAGGCCGTACCAGGCGCGGTCGAGTTTCGGGCTCAGCTCGGCGGCCCGAGCCAGCGCCACCCGGGCCTCTTCGAGCTGTTCGTGGGCCTCGAGCATGAAGCCGTGGTTGAACCAGACGTGGGCGTTTTCAGGCTGCAGGCGCACCAGCTCGGCCGAGTCGAGCAGCGCCTGAGCCGTCCGCCCAGCGGCATGCAGCTCGTGGGCGCGACTGGCCCGGGCGTAGCGGTCGTCGGGCCAACGCGCGACCATGACGTCGAACACGGCCAGCGCCTGGGCCTTGCGGCCGAACACCAGCAGGCCCATGGCCTTCCACTTCAGCCAGAGATAGTCCAGGCGTTCCATCACTGGCACCCCGCCATCGCGCTGTCCACGCAGAGCCTGATCTTCTCGAAGGTGACCACGGCCCAGATCAGCAGCAGCAGAAAGAAGGCGACGAACGGAACCTGATGGTCGCCCACCTGACGCGGCGTGATGAGCCGGGCCGTGGCCGTGAATGGCCGGGTCAGGATCGTCAGCAGCTGATAGAAGAAGTTCTGCTGGCGCTTTTCACCCGCGAGCATGGCCAGCACCCCTTGCCCGAGCAGACACATCAGGGCAATTTCGGCAACCAGCTTGATCGCGGACAGCACCAACAGCACGACAGAACATCCCTCGTTCGACGACGACGGGGGAATGTCGAATTCGCGGCTTACGACTTTCTGACGATCAACCGCCTCGCCCTGGCATGTCCCGACAGGGATTTCCCGAAGCAAGACCTTGCGTTGCGCAAGGCCTTGCCAGCCTTGCGCGGCTCAGGAACGAGCGGCCAGCCGGATCCAGGTGTCGGCAACCGTGTCGGGATTCAGCGAGATCGAGACGATGCCTTCCTGCGCCAGCCAGTCCGCGAAGTCCGGGTGGTCGCTCGGCCCCTGGCCACAGATGCCGACGTATTTGCCGTTGGCGCGGCAAGCCGCGATGGCGCGCGAGATCAGCGCCTTGACCGCCGGGTCGCGCTCGTCGAAGTCGCCGGCGAGTTGCTCGATGCCGGAGTCGCGGTCCAGGCCCAGCGTGAGCTGGGTCAGGTCGTTCGAGCCGATCGACATGCCGTCGAAGTGCTCCAGGAACTGCTCGGCCAGCACGGCATTGCTCGGCACCTCGCACATCATGATCAGCCTCAGGCCCGCCTCACCGCGCTTGAGGCCCCGCTCGGCGAGCATCTGCGTCACCCGCTCGGCCTGGCGCACGGTCCGCACGAAGGGCACCATGACCTCGACGTTGACGAGCCCCATCTCGCCACGCACGCGACGCAGCGCCTCGCACTCCATCGCGAAGGCGTCGGCAAACTCGCCGCTGATGTAGCGGCTGGCGCCGCGGAAGCCGAGCATCGGGTTCTCTTCGTCGGGCTCGTAGCGCGTGCCGCCGATGAGCTTGCGGTACTCGTTGCTCTTGAAGTCCGACAGCCGGACGATCACCGGCTTGGGCCAGAACGCCGCAGCGATGGTGGCGATGCCTTCGACCAGCTTGTCGACGTAGAAGGCGCGTGGGCTGGCGTGCCCGCGGGCCACCGACTCGACGGCCTTCTTCAACTCCGGGTCGACGTTGGGGTAGTCCAGGATCGCCTTCGGGTGGACACCGATGTTGTTGTTGATGATGAACTCGAGCCGGGCCAGGCCGACACCGGCATTGGGCATCTGCGCGAAATCGAACGCGAGCTGCGGGTTGCCGACATTCATCATGATCTTGATCGGGCAGTACGGCATCTCGCCGCGCCGGACCTCGGTGATCTCGGTCTCGAGCAGACCGTCGTAGATGAAGCCGGTGTCGCCTTCGGCGCAGCTGACGGTGACCAGCGCGCCATCGGCCAGCAGGGCCGTGGCGTCGCCGCAGCCGACGACCGCCGGGATGCCGAGCTCACGCGCGATGATCGCGGCGTGGCAGGTGCGGCCGCCCCGGTTGGTGACGATGGCTGCGGCCCGCTTCATGACCGGTTCCCAGTTCGGGTCGGTCATGTCGGTGACGAGCACATCGCCGGGCAGCACGGTGTCCATCTCGGCCGTGCTCTTGACCAGCCGCACGCGACCGGTGCCGACCTTCTGACCGATGGCACGGCCTTCGGCAAGCACGGTGTTCTTGGCCGGATCGCCCGTGAGCTTGTAGCGCTGCTCGACCTGGCCGGCGGACTGGCTCTTCACGGTCTCGGGCCGGGCCTGCAGGATGTAGATGCGACCGTCGACGCCGTCCTTGCCCCACTCGATGTCCATCGGACGCCCGTAGTGCTGCTCGATCGTCAGCGCGTAGCGTGCCAGCTCGGCGACATCGGCGTCGCTCAGCGAGTAGCGGTTGCGCATCTCGGGCGGCGTGTCCAGCACCTGGACCAGCCGGCCCGACGCGGCCTTCTGTTCCGGCGTCGCAAAGACCATGCGCTGCAGCTTGGAGCCCAGCGCGCGGCGGATGATGGCCTGCTTGCCCGCGCGCAGCATGGGCTTGTGGACGTAGAACTCGTCCGGGTTCACGGCACCCTGAACCACCGTCTCGCCAAGGCCGAAGCTGGCGGTGACGAAGACGACGTCGGGGAAGCCCGATTCGGTGTCCAGCGTGAAGACCACGCCGGCCGAGCCCAGGTCGCTGCGCACCATGCGCTGCACGCCGGCCGACAGCGCGACGTCGGCATGGGCAAAGCCCTTGTGCACGCGGTACGAGATCGCGCGGTCGTTGTACAGCGACGCAAAGACCTCCTTGATCCGGTGCAGCACGTCGGCGATGCCGGCGACGTTGAGAAAGGTCTCCTGCTGCCCGGCGAACGACGCATCCGGCAGGTCCTCGGCCGTTGCCGAGGACCGCACCGCAAAGCTCGCCCCGGGGCTGTCGGCCTCGAGGCGCTCGAACTGCTGGCGGATCGCGGCTTCGAGGTCCGGCGGCAGCGGCGTGTCGATGACCCACTGGCGGATCGCGGCGCCCGTCTCGGCCAGCGCCCGCACGTCTTCGACATCGAGCGCCGACAAGGTCCGGGCAATGCGCTCGCGCAGGCCGCCCTGCTCCAGGAAAATCCGGAACGCGTGGGCCGTGGTCGCAAAGCCCCCCGGCACCCGTACGCCGGCGGCCGCCAGTTGGCTGATGAGTTCACCGAGGCTGGCGTTCTTGCCGCCGACCGCCTCGACGTCGGTCATCCTCAGGTGTTCGAACGGGGCGACCAGGGCGGTCGCCAGTGGGCTCGTGGACATGGTGGGAAAGCTCCGTAACAAGGGAAGGAAAGAAACGGTGCTTCCTCGGGCGCGCCCCGGCTCCACGCAGACGCAGCGTGGTCTTGGAGTTCTGGGCAGTTGCGGTGGGACATGACGGAGTGTCGGGTCACGTCGGGCCGGGCAGCGGCAGCGGCGGAAGGGATGACGGGCATTTTATGGACCGGCCCTTGCAGGCGGCTGATACGCTCCCAGGGTTTCCACCCCGCTTGCCGACCATGCCTGACCGTACCGTGTTTTTTGTCTCGGATGGAACCGGCATCACGGCCGAGACCTTCGGCAACTCGATCCTGGCGCAGTTTCCGGACCAGCATCGCCATGTCCGCCGGCCCTTCATCGACAGCATCGAGAAGGCGGTTGCGGTTCTCGACGAGATCAACGCCTGCGCCGAGCACGAGGGCAAGAAGCCCATCGTCTTCGTCACGCTTGTCAACGACGCCGTGCGCGACATCCTGGCGAGTCCGTCCTGCAAGGGCATGGTGCTGGACATGTTCCGCACCTTCGTCGAGCCGCTGGAGCATGAGTTCGGCGTCAAGAGCAACCACCGCGTCGGCCGCTTCTCCGATGCCAGCCAGAGCCGCGAGTACAACGACCGGATCGAGGCCATCAACTTCAGCCTCGCGCACGACGACGGCCAGAGCTCGCGCAATCTCGAGAAGGCCGATGTGATCCTGCTGGGGGTCAGCCGCAGCGGCAAGACGCCGACCAGCCTGTACCTGGCGATGCAGCACGGCATCAAGGCCGCGAACTGCCCGCTGATCCCGGAGGACTTTGACCGCGGCAAGCTGCCGACACCGCTGCTTCCCCACCGGCGCAAGTGCTTCGGCTTGACGATCGACCCGGCGCGGCTCTCGCAGATCCGCCACGAGCGCCGCCCTGACAGCACCTATGCCTCGCTTGCCAACTGCCGCCATGAGGTGCATGCGGCCGAGGCCATGATGCGCCGCGAAGGCATCGCCTGGCTCAGCTCGACCCACAAGAGCATCGAGGAGATCGCGACCACCATCCTGCGCGACCTTCGGCCCGACCGGCTGATCTACTGAGCCGCGGAGGGCGCCGCTTTCGGGCCCATGTCGTTGAAGTTGGAAACGCCCGAAGAACGCCGGGTCACGTTCGGCCGGCCCCAATAGTCGACGGTGCCGATTCCGGACACGCTCGCGCTCAACTCGCCGGTGGTCCAGGTCCGGACCTTGCCCAGGCCGCTGATGGCGATTCGCGCGTTGCGCGAATGCAGCTGTTCGCCAAAGAACTCGCTGCGCCCACTGACGGCAACGACCAGTTCGTCGACGCTGCCGCTGAAGTGACCGTCCCCTGAACCCGAGACCGCGAACCGCAGTTCCTCGGCGCGGAACTTGTCGAAGCGGGCGACCGCCGAGCCCGAGATCGAGATCCGCAGACTCTTCAGCTCCACCGGCTCGCTGGCCACGAAGTCGGCCGCTCCGGAAACCTGCAACGACTTCAGATCGCGCATCTGCACCCGGACCTTGGCGCGCTGGCGGCTGGACCAGAACCTCCAGCCCCCTTCCGATCGCAGCAGCAGGGTGCTGCCACGCAGTTCGACGGTCACCGACTTCTGCATCTCGTCGTCGCCCTCGACGAAGACCTCGTCGCGGTCGCCCTGGCGAAACTGCACCGTCGCCGAGCCATCGAAGACCAGGCTGTCGAATGCCCCCGGCGCGTAGGTCTTGCCCTCTGGCAGGGCATCGGCGGCCTGGGCCGTGCCGAGCAGCATCAACGGCAGGAACAGAAACAGGTACTTGCTCACAACGATTGCCCCCGCAGATCCTTGGAGACCTCGCGGCTCGCCGTGAAGCGGTTGCCGTCGCGCATCTGCACGACGAGCTGCGAGTTGTCGTCCGGTGTCATGCTGTCGACGAAGTCCAGGTTGACGATGCAGCTGCGGCTCAGCTTGAGGAAGCGCTGCCCGTCCAGGCGCTGCGCGAAGTGCGCGATCGGCAACCGCACCAGGTAGGTCCGGCCCTTGGCGACGATGGCCGTGTACTTGGTGTCCGAACGCAGATGCTCGATCTGCTCGACCTGCAAGGGCACGATGCGGCCCATGTCGCGCACGAGCAGCCGGGTCAGCGGCGAAGCGTCGCCCCCCTCGACCGCCGCTGCAGCACCGGCCGCCTCAAGCGCGTCAAGACCCGGAGGCTCGGGCGAATCGTGGCGCGCCAGCACATGGGTCACGGCCTCGATGAAGCGGGCATGTTCAAAGGGCTTGAGCAGGTAGTCCACCGCGTGCAGCTCGAAGGCGGCCAGCGCGTGCTCGTCATAAGCCGTGGTGAACACGACCGCCGGCAGCCGCGGCCCGGCTTCAGCCTGCAAGGCGCGCAGCACCTGCAGGCCCGTGAGGCCGGGCATCTGGATGTCCATCAGCACCAGTTGCGGCTGCAACTCGCGGATCGCCGCCAGCGCCTGCAGGCCATCGGCGACCGCGCCGACGAGTTGCAGCTGCGGCACCTGGCGCGCCCATTCGATCAGGCCTTCGCGGGCCAGCGGTTCGTCTTCGGCGATCAGGGTTCTCACGGCAATCCTCGCGGGCAGATTCAAGGGATCAGGATGTCGACGACAAAGCCCTGGCCGGGCGCGGATCGCACATCGAGGCGGGCGCGGCCTTCGTAGTCGAGTTCAAAGCGGCGTTGCAGGGCCGACAGGCCGATGCCCCGCCGGCTGCCGGCCGGCTGCGGCCAGTCGCAACCGGCACCGTCGTCGCCGACATGGAGATGCAGGCCCTCGGGCGATCGACGGCTGGCGATGCGCAGCGTGCCGCCGTTGACCTGCGGCGCGATTCCATGGGCGACTGCGTTCTCGACCAGCGGCTGCAAGGTCAGCGGCGGCACCTCGTCGTCGTCGGCAGCAGGGTCCAGATCCCAGACCACGCGCAGCCGCTCACCCAGGCGCAGCTGTTCAAGCTGAAGGTAGTCACGCACGAAGTCCAGCTCGTCGCGCAGCGCGACCCGCCCGCCACCCTGGCGCGTGCTGTCGAGCACGTAGCGCATCAGGCGCGAGAAGCCCAGCAGGCCGGCTTCAGCCCGCGCCGGATCGCGCCGGGTCAGCATCAAGAGCGAGTTGAGCGTGTTGAACAGGAAGTGCGGATTCAGCTTGCCCTGGACCGCAGCCAGTTCGGCGCGCACCAGGGCGGACTCGGCCTGTGCGGCGCGCAGGGCCTGCTGGTGCGCACGACGCGCCAGCAGCGCGCTGCCAAAGCCGAAGGCCAGCGCACCGTACACCACCACGCCCCAGGCCGCCCGCCAGACCACGCCCTGCTCGAACGTCGCCCGGGCATGCGGCAGGCCGAACAGCAGCCCGGCAAGGATGAAGTCCAGCCCCTGCCACAACACGACAAAGACGCAGGCCGCCAGGCCATGCCAGGCCAGACGGGTGGCGAGCCGAGGACGATGGCCATGCAGCCAGCGCGTCCAGGGGTACACCGCCGGGCCGAGGAGCAAGCCCGGGCCCAGGCTCCAGCTGGCTTCGTACAGGCCCTCCCAGAAGCTGCGCGTGCCGCGTTGCCAGTCGGTGCCTGCAACCGCATACAGCAACCAGGCCAGAACGCACATCAGCGCGTAGGCCAGCCACAGGCGGCGGTTGCGGTCGGGCACGGCGCTGGATGACATGGCGGTCATGCTAGAGGTGCCGCGCCGGGCCATCGGACCTCAAGCGACGAAGTGCCGGCGCAGGGGCGGAAAGCGCTGCGATGGGGTCGCGAATCCTGCGGGCCGAGGCGACCTCAGCGGCGCACACTCTCGTACAGGCAGACCGCGGCAGCGGCGGCGACGTTGAGCGACTCCTCGCCGCCGGGCTGAGGGATGCGCAGCGTCAACAGGCAGCGGGCCTGGATCTCGCGGGTCACGCCCTGCCCTTCGTGGCCGAAGACCCAGGCCGCCGGCCAGGGCAGCCGGGCCACGGACAACGCCTGTTCGGCATGCGAGCTGGCGGCCAGAAGCGGCAGTTCCAGCGAGTCCAGCAGCGACGGCTCTGCGGCGTCGAACAGGGCCAGACCGAAGTGCGCGCCCATGCCGGCCCGAAGGACCTTGGGCGACCACAACGAGGCCGTGCCCTTGAGGGCGATGACCTGCCGGATGCCGAAGGCCGCCGCACTGCGCAGGATGCTGCCGACATTGCCGGCGTCCTGCACGCGGTCCAGCACCACGGTCGCGGCGCGCACTTCCAGCACGGGCGCCGGTGGCATCGTCAGCAGCCAGCCGACACCGGCTGGCGACGGCAAGTGGCTGATGTGGGCGAACAGCTTGTCCGCCAGCAGCACGGTCTGTGCGGCGTCGCCGGCCAGAGCTGACCAGCGTCCGCTGGCCCAGGCGCTTTCACTGAACACCGCCATCTGCGCCACGCGACCCCGCGCCTGGGCGGCGCGGCACAGATGATCGCCTTCCAGCCAGACCTGGCCCTGCTCGCGGGCCGCGCGGCCGGTGCCGCTGCCTTCGGCCAGCCGGCGCAAGGTCTGCACCAGCGGGTTGTCGCGCGCGACGATCAGACGCGGGGCGCCAAGGCTCATGCTGGGCGCGTCATGGCAAGGCCAGGCCCAGCACCTCACGCACCGGGGCAAAGCTGCGGCGGTGCGCCGGGCACGCGCCCAGGCGCTGCAGGACGGCCAGGTGCTCGGGTGTCGGGTAGCCCTTGTGCTGGGCGAAGCCGTAGTCGGGATAGACCTGGTGCAGGGTTTCGCAGCCGCGGTCACGCGTGACCTTGGCCAGGATGGAGGCTGCGGCAACAGCCGCAATGCGTGCGTCTCCCTGCACGACCGCGGCCACCGGCATGGCCAGCGAAGGCACTCGATTGCCATCGACGAGCACGCGTTGCGGCACCAGCCGCAGGCCGGCCACGGCACGCTGCATCGCGAGCATCGTCGCGCCCAGGATGTTCAGGGTGTCGATCTCATCGACGCTCGCCTCGGCGACGCAAACACACAGGGCTTCGGCCTGGATCGCGTCGTAAAGCCGCTCGCGCCTGGCCGCCGACATGGCCTTGCTGTCGGCCAGGCCACGGATCGGCCGCCGCGGATCCAGGATCACGGCGGCGGCGACCACCGGCCCGGCCAGCGGACCGCGGCCGGCTTCGTCCACGCCGGCGATCAGCGCCGGCAGCGCCCACTCCGGGCCCAGGCTGTCGAGCCGGAAGGGCTTCAGGCGCGGCTGGCTGCGGCCACCGGCCTTGGCACCGGCATCAGGCGTCGAGGACTTGCGCAATGGCATCGGTGGCGCGGCGCACGGTGTCGCGCCTGAGCAGGTGGTGGAGATCGGTGAAGCGGCGCTCCAGCGCCTTGCGGCGCGGTTCGTCTTCGAGCCATTGCACCACGGCGGCGGCCAGCGGCGCCGGCCGGCAGTCGCCCTGGATCAACTCGGGCACGACGAAGTCCCGGCACAGGATGTTGGGCAGGCCGACCCAGGGCTGGTAGCGCATGCGCTTCATCAGCTGCCAGCTCAGCGGGTGCATGTCGTAGCCGATGACCATCGCCCGCTTGAAGAGCGCGGCCTCCAGCGTGGCCGTGCCACTGGCGATCAGCGTCGCATCGCAGGCCGCGAGTGCCGCGTGGGACTGGCCGTCGAGCAGGCGGATCGGCACGCCCCGGGCGTGTTGCGCCAGCAGCGGGTCGAGCAAAGGACGCAGCCCCGGCGCCACCGGCAGCACGAAGCGAAGCCCCGGCCGCTGGCGATGCAGCAGCGCCGCGGCGGCCAGGAAGTGCGGCGCGATGCGCTCGATCTCGGATCGTCGGCTGCCGGGCAGGATCGCCAGCACCTCGTCGTCGTCGGCCAGCCCCAGCGAGGCCCGGCTCGCCGATCGCGGCGGTTCGATCGGGATGGCATCGGCCAGCGGGTGGCCGACGAAGGTGGCCGCCACGCCATGGGCGTGCAACAGCTCCGGCTCGAACGGGAACAGGCACAGCACGTGGTCGCAACTGGCGGCCATCTTCCGGGCGCGCCCCCCGCGCCAGGCCCAGATCGACGGACAGATGAAGTGAATGGTCTTCAGGCCCTGGGCCTTCAGGCGCGCTTCGAGACCGAGGTTGAAATCCGGCGCGTCGACCCCGATGAAGGCCGCCGGTCGCTCGGCCAGCAGGCGATCGCCGAGCGCGTCGCGGATCGCCTTCAGGCCGCGATAGTGGCGCAGCACCTCGACATAGCCACGCACCGCCAGCCGCTCGCTGGGCCACCAGGCCTCAAAGGACTGGGCCGCCATCTTCGGCCCGCCGATGCCCTCGGCCACCAGGTCTGGCCAGCGTTCGCGCATCCCGGCCAGGAGCAGTCCGGCCAGGAGGTCGCCAGAGGCCTCGCCTGCGACCATCGCCAACCGCGGCGCGGCGCCCGGCTCCACCTTCAGCGCGCGATGCCGCGGGTGCTGGCCGCGAGGAAGTCCAGCACCAGCGCCACGTCGGCATCGCCCCCTTCGACGCTGCCCTTGAGGGCGCGGATCGCATCGGTCGCCACCGCCAGCGTCAGTCCGTCGCGATAGAGCAGCCGGTGCATCTGCTTGACCAGCGCGATCCGCTCCTTCGAGAAGCCTCGGCGGCGCAGGCCCTCGACGTTGAAGCCGGCGATCGCGAGCGGGTGGCCGGCGGCCATCATGAACGGCGGCACGTCCTGCGAGACGTGGCTCTGGAACCCCGTCATCGCGTGCGCACCGACCTTGCAGAACTGGTGCACGCCGGTCAGGCCGCCCACGATGACCCAGTCGCCGATGTGCACATGGCCGGCGAGCGTGGCGTTGTTCGCCAGGATGGTGTGGCTGCCGACCTGCACATCGTGCGCCAGGTGCACGTAAGCCATCACCCAGTTGTGGTTGCCGACGCGCGTCACGCCGACGTCCTGTGCCGTGCCGCGGTTGAAGGTGCAGAACTCGCGGATCGTGTTGTGGTCGCCGATCTCGAGCCGGGTCGGCTCGCCCCCGTACTTCTTGTCCTGCGGCGCGCCCCCGAGCACGGCGTGGGCATGGACGCGGTTGTGGCGCCCGATCCGGGTCGGTCCTTCGATGACCGCATGCGGGCCGACGGTGCTGCCCTCGCCGATCTCGACGCCGGCGCCGATCACGGCGAAGGGCCCGACCTCGACCGTGGGGTGAAGTTCGGCCGCCGGGTCAATGACCGCGCTGGCGTGGATTCGACTCATCGCGACTCGGCTCGTGCGCGCCGGACTCAGTCCACGGCCCGCATCGTGCACATCAGTTCGGCCGAGACCACGATCTGGCCGCCGACCGACGCCTGGGTGCGGAACTTGTGGATGCCGCCGCGGGCCCTTTCGACCCAGGCCTCGAGGTGGAGTTGGTCGCCGGGCTCGACGGGCTTCTTGAAGCGGGCACCATCGATGCCGACCAGGTAGACGACCTTGTCGTCGCCAGCGGACGTGCCATCGGACTCGAAGGCCAGCAAGGCCGCCGTCTGGGCCAGGGCCTCCAGCATCAGCACACCCGGCATCACCGGCCGCGCCGGGAAGTGCCCGCCGAAGAAGGGCTCGTTGATGGTGACGTTCTTGAGCGCCTTGATGTAGTCGCCATGGCGCAACTCGACGATGCGATCCACGAGCAGAAAGGGATAGCGATGCGGCAGCTTCTGCAGGATGCGGTGGATGTCCATGTCAGTCGTCGGTTTCGGAGCGATTCGGGGGCGACAGCGTCTTCTCAAGGGCGCGCAGGCGCAGGCGCAGGGCGTGCAGCTGGCGCAGCGTCGCGGCGTTCTTTTCCCAGGCCGCATTCTCTTCGAAGGGGTACAGGCCGCTGTACTGCCCCGGCTTGGTGATTGAACGCGTGACCACGGTCGCCGCACCGATGTGGACATGGTCGGCGACGCTCAGGTGACCGAGAACGATGGCGCCGCCCCCAGCCGTGCAGTGGCGTCCGATGCGCGCGCTGCCGGCAACGCCGACGCACCCGGCCAGCGCCGTGTGGGCACCGATGCGAACGTTGTGACCGATCTGGACCAGGTTGTCGAGCTTGACGCCGTCTTCGATCACGGTGTCGTCGAGCGCCCCACGGTCGATGCAGGTGTTGGCTCCGATCTCGACATCGTCCCCGATGACCACGACACCGAGTTGCTCGATCTTCTCCCAGCGTCCGGCCGACGGCGCGAATCCGAAACCGTCGGCACCGATCACCGCACCGCTGTGCACGATTGCCCTCGCCCCGACACGGCAGCCCTGCGACAACACGGCGCGCGGCTTGAGCCAGCTGCCATCGCCCAGCAGGGCATCGGCGCCGACATGGGCCTGCGCCGCCACCACCGCACCAGCGCCGATGCGTGCTCCCTGGCCGACGAAGGCCATCGCCTCGACGGTGGCCGACGGATCGATGCACGCCCCCTGCTCGACCAGGGCCGAGGCGTGTACGCCCGCCAGGCGCTCGGGTCGCAACCGAAGGGCCCACCATTGGGTCAGGCGCGCAAACGCCAGGTAGGGGTCGGCACAGACGAGTGCTGCGCCGCGTTCGATCGCCGCCTCGCGCTGCGCGGGGGCCACGATCACGCAGCCCGCCGCCGACGCCCGCATCTGGGCCGCATAGCGCGGATTGGCGAGGAAGGCGATGGCATCGGGTCCGGCGGTTTCGAGCGGCGCGATGCGCGAGATCGGCCACTCGGCGTCGCCAAGCAAATCGCCGCCCAGCAGGGCGGCGATGTCTCCCAGCCGCACGGCGGCGAGCATGGGTGTCCGTTCGCGTCCGTGACGCGTCAGCGTGGCGCCGCGGCCGGCGCGGCGGCCGGACCGTTGAGCGCGCGGATGACCTTGTCGGTGATGTCGACCTTCGGACCGGCGAAGATCACTTCCTGAAGGATGATGTCGTACTTCTCGCTGTCGAAGATCTGCTTGATCGCACGGTTGGCGCGCTCGACAACACTTGCGAGTTCCTCGTTGCGACGCTGGTTCAAGTCTTCCTGGAATTCGCGGCGCTTGCGTTGGAGGTCGCGATCCATCTCGACCAGTTCGCGCTGGCGGCGCAGCTTGTCGCTTTCCGACATCGCGACCGAGTCCTTCTCAAGCTTGTCGGCCGCGGCCTTCAGTCGCTGGGCTTGATCGTTCAGTTCGCGGTCGCGCTTGCCGAATTCAGTCTCAAGCTTGGCCTGGGCCGCCTTCGCTGGGTTGGCCTCGCGCAGCACGCGTTCGCTGTTGACGTAGCCGATCTTCAGGTCCTGAGCCGAAACAGGAGCAGCAGCCAGCGCAAGCACGAACGTTGCGGATACCAGCAGGGTGGAGGCAATCGACTTCATCAGAACGCAGTCCCGATCTGGAATTGGAAACGTTGGATTCTATCGTTGCGCTGCACCTGGATCGGGTAGCCCCAGGACAGCTTCAACGGGCCCACCGGCGAGATCCAGCTCAGGCCCAGACCGGCGGAGATGCGCAGCGACTTCGTGTCCATCTTCTCGCCTTCGCGCCAGACGTTGCCGATGTCGTTGAACAGGAAGATGCGCAGCGACCGATCATTGCCCGTTCCGGGCACCGGGAAGTAGACCTCGCTGTTGATGTTCAGCCGCTTGGCTCCGCCGATGTAGGCGCCCGTCGGGTCGGTCACACCGAGCGAGCCTTGCTCGAAGGCCCGCACCGTGCCCAGGCCACCCCCGTTGAAGTTCTTGAAGATCGGGAACGGCTTGCCGCCCAGGCCCTTGCCATAGCCGAATTCGGCATTGAGACCCAGCGTCAAGCGCAGCGGCAGGCTCCAGTACTCCTGGTACTGCAGGTTGGTGCGCGTGTAGCGCACGTCGCCAAACGCCGCCCACTCGAGGTTGACGCGTTGGTAGCGCCCGGCGCTGGGCACGATCAGGCTGTCGCGACCGTCGCGCTGCCAGCCGATCGTCAGCGGGAATGCGTTGCTGTTCGCGCCATAGAGGGCGCGGTAGTTCAAGTAGCTCAGCGGGATTCCGGTCGAGGTGCCGATCTCGGTGCGCTCGATGCCGATGCCGAAGAAGACCGTGTCGTACTCCGAGAACGGCACGCCAAACCGCAACGAAGCACCGGGGGTCGTCAGCGAGTACTCGTCGCCCAGGCTGTTCAGTGGCCGGCTGGTCCGGTAGAAGACGTCGATCGCACGCGAGATGCCGTCCACCGTGAAGTACGGGTCGACCGTGCTGACCACCAACGTCCGGCTGTTGCGCCCGGTGTTGACCTCCAGCCCCAGGTAGTTGCCCGAACCGAAGGCGTTCTCCTGCTTCACCGAAGCCGTGAACGTGAACTTCTCGGCGTTGGAGTAGCCCGCGCCGACGAGCAGGCTCCCGGTGGGCTTCTCCTCGACGCGCACGACCAGGTCGACCTGGTCGGGAGCGCCCGGCACCTCTTCGGTCTCGACCTCGACCTCCTTGAAGTAGCTCAGCCGGTCGACACGTTCCTTCGACAGCTTGATCAGCGTGCCGTCGTACCAGGCCGACTCGAGCTGGCGGAACTCGCGCCGGACGACCTCGTCGCGGGTTCGGTTGTTGCCTGCCACGTCGATGCGCCGGACATAGACCCGGCGCTGTGGCTCGGCCGCAAAGACCACCACCACCTGACCCGTCGCGCGATCAACCTCGGGCCGTGGTTCGATGCGCGCAAACGCATAGCCGTACTGGCCGAAAAGCTCGGTGAAGCGCTTTCCGGTCGCCGTGACGGCGTCGCCTCGATACGGCTGGCCGGGGCGCAGCAGCACGAGCGAACGGAACTCCTCTTCCTTGCCGAGATAGTCGCCTTCAAGCCGGACGCCGGTCACGGTGTAGGGCTGACCCTCGCGCACGGTGATCGCGATCGCCACCGACTGCTTGTCCGGCGAGATCGTGACCTGGGTCGACTCGACCGCGAACTCAAGGTACCCGCGGTTCAGGTAGTAGGAGCGCACCTTCTCCAGATCGGCACTGAGCTTGCTGCGCGAGTAGCGGTCGTTCTTGCTGTACCAGCTGAACCAGCCGGTCGGAGACAGCTCGAACAGTTCCATCAGCGTCGACGGCGAGAAGGCCTTCGTGCCGACGATCCGGATGTCGCTGATCTTGGCTGCGTCGCCTTCGGTCATCGTGAAGGTCACGTTGACTCGATTGCGCTCCAGCGGCGTGATCGTCGTCACCACCTCGGCGCCGTACAGGCTGCGGCTGAGGTACTGGCGCTTGATCTCCTGCTCGGCCCGATCCACCAGCGCACGGTCGAAGGGCAGGCCCTCGCCGATGCCGTTGTCGCGCAGGCTCTTGGTGAGCGGGTCCTTGTCGAACTCCTTCAGGCCAACGAAGCTGATGTTGGCGACGATCGCGCGCTCTTCGACGATGACGGTCGCGATCCGGCCTTCGACCTCGATCCGCACGTCCTTGAACAGGCCGGTTGCGAACAGGGCACGCAAGGCCGCGGCACCCTTTTCGTCGGTGTAGGTGTCGCCGATTCGGAACGGCAGCGCCGCGAACACGGTGCCGGGGTCGCTGCGCTGCAGACCCTCGACTCGGATGTCCTGGATGACAAAGGCTTCGACGGCACGCGCAGAAGGCACGGCCACGGCCATGGCGACGACCAAGGCAGTCGCAACGGCATGACGTTGCGGCACAAACGGGAATGCAGGGAGCATGAGCGCGATCAGGAGAGGCCGAAGATTCGGGCCACGTCGTTGTAAAGCGCCACCGACATCATCAGCAGCAGCACCGCAAGCCCGCCGCGCTGCAAGCGCGCAAGCCAGAGGTCGGAAGGGGGGCGGCCACGGACCGCCTCGAAAATGTAAAGCATCAGGTGACCCCCATCGAGCATGGGAAGCGGCAAAAGGTTCAGCACGCCCAGCGAAAGACTGACAAAGGCCAGGAACTCAAGGAATGGAACCGCCCCGCTCTGCGCCGCCTGGCCGGCGACGTCGGCGATCGTGATCGGCCCGGAAAGATTCTTCAGCGAGGCCTCGCCGATCAGCATCCTTCCGAGCGTCTTCAGCGTCAGCGCCGCCATTTCCCAGGTGCGCTCGAAGCCGATCACGGCCGACTCCAGCAGCCCATGGGAGACCTTGATTCGGTCCGCGCCACGGCCGATGTAGGCATCGATGCGGGCCACGCTGGCGCCGTCGGCCGCCACGACGCGTGGCGTCACGGTGAGTTCGAGTCGCCGGCCCGCGCGCTCGATCAGCCACAGCTGCGGCGGCGCCTGACCGGCCACGACGCTGCCCCGGATGCGGCTGAACAAGGCCTGAGCATCCGCCATGGCCACACCATCGACGCTGAGCACTCGGTCACCGACCTGGGCCCCCGCGCGGGCGGCCGGGCCATCGGCGACGACGCGCCCCAGCACCGGCTCGTCGAACGGCATCGCCAGTCCAACCCGCCGCACCAGGCCCTCGTCGACCTCGCGCGGCGGGATCTGGGCGAGGTCCAGGGTCAGGCTGCGGGGACCGCGGCCATCGCGGTCGCTGACGTCGAGCACGAGCCGATCGCCATCCAGCGCCGCGCGCAGGACGTGCCAGTGCAGATCGGGCAGCGAGCGCACGGGAATCGACTCGCTGGCGCCGTCGCGCCGAACAGCCTGGACCCAGTCTCCCGCCTGCAGTCCGGCCTTCTCGGCCAGGCTGGCCGTTGGCGGGGTCGCGAGCACCGCACGGGGCTCCAGTTTTCCGACGTAGCCCACCACGGCGTACAGCAGCACGGCGAGGACCAGGTTGGCCAGCGGGCCGGCAAGAACGATGGCGCTGCGCTGCCGCAGGCTCTTCCGGTTGAACGCGCGGTCCAGATCTGAAGTGGCGACCGGGCCCTCGCGCTCGTCGAGCATCTTCACGTAGCCGCCCAGCGGGATCGCCGCCACGACAAACTCGGTTTCGCCGCGCTGCCACCGCAGCAGAGGCTTGCCGAATCCGACCGAAAAGCGCTCGACCTTCACGCCACAGGCCAGGGCCATGCGGTAGTGCCCCCATTCGTGGATCACGATGAGGATGCCGAGCGTGACGACAAACGCGAGGACGGTGATCAAGGCAACGGCAGCGGGGCGATAGGGAAGACGTACTCAGCGCCGCAGCGGCCTGATCGCCGTCTGCGCATGGGTGCGGGCAACGCGGTCCACTTCCAGCAGATCGGCCAGGTCGGCGGCCGGCGGGCCATCGGCGAGGCGGGGTCCAAGGGCATGCAGCGTCTGGGCATTGACGCTGTGAATGGCGGTGAACGGTATGGTTCCAGCGAGGAACGCCGCGACCGCCTCTTCGTTGGCCGCATTCAGCACGGCGGTCGCACCGACCGGCCCAGCAAGTGCCTCGTAGGCCAGCGCAAGGCCCGGGAAGCGAACGAAGTCGGCTGCCTCGAAGGTCAGCGCCGAGAGCTTCAGGAAGTCCAGGCGGGCCGCACCCGAGGCCACACGCTCGGGCCAGGCCAGCCCGACGGCGATCGGCACCTTCATGTCGGGCGTGCCAAGCTGGGCCATCACCGAGGCGTCGCGACAGACCACCATCGAGTGCACGATGCTCTGCGGATGCAGCACGACGCGAATCCGTTCGGGCTCCAGGTCGAACAGCCACCGCGCCTCGATGACCTCGAGCGCCTTGTTCATCATCGTGGCCGAATCGACCGAGATCTTCCGCCCCATGACCCAGTTCGGGTGCGCCACGGCCTGATCGGGCGTGACGTCGGCCAGTGATGCCGGATCGCGGGTCCGGAAAGGTCCACCGCTGGCGGTGAGCACGATGTGGTCGATGAACGACGGCCAGCGGCTGCGGTCCTCGGGCAGGCACTGGAAGATCGCCGAGTGCTCGCTGTCGATCGGCAGCAGGGTCGCACCGCCATCGTGAACCGCCTTCATGAAGACGGCGCCACCGACCACCAGGGCCTCCTTGTTGGCCAGCATCAGGCGTTTGCCTGCGCGAGCCGCCGCCATGCAGGCTGGCAGGCCGGCGGCTCCGACGATCGCGGCCATGACGCCATCGACTTCGGGGTCGGCTGCGATGGCGCAGAGCGCTTCGGGACCATGATGCACCTTGGTCGGCACGTCCGGCGGCAGCAGAGACCGCAACTCGGCAGCGCGATCTGCATCGGCGACCACGGCATGGCGCGGTGCGAATCGCACGCACTGTTCGGCCAGCAGTGCGACGCGTTGGTGCGAACTCATGGCCCAGACCTCGAAGCGCTCCGGGTGCAGGGCCACGACTTCAAGCGTGCTGGCCCCGACCGAACCGGTGGAACCGAGGATGGTGAGTTTCTGGCGCATGCCCCTCAGGCCCTCGAGGACGAAGCCAGGCTCAACGCAGCGAGCGCCGCCGGCAGCGCCGGCAACAGGGCGTCGATGCGATCGAGGACCCCGCCGTGCCCCGGCAGCAGGCGACTGCTGTCCTTGGCCCCAGCCGCGCGCTTGGCCAGGGATTCGACCAGGTCACCGACCACGCTGAAGCCACAAAGCACCAGGAGCAGCGGCCACATCACCAGGCCGTGTTGCATGTGCAGCTGCGTGTAGAGACTCGGGCCGTCGAAGCCGGCGCCGACGAACTGACGATCCAGCGCCATCCACAGACCGGCCATCAGGAGCACGCCCGCCATTCCCGACCAGACCCCCTCCCAACTCTTGCCCGGGCTGATGGTGGGCGCGAGCTTCCGCCGACCAAAACGGCGGCCGCCGAAATAGGCAGCCACGTCGGCCATCCAGACCAGGCAGAACAGCGACAACAGGAAGTTGATGCCGATGCTGCGGGCATGTGCCATCGCCAACCAGGCCGCCCACAACGCGACCAGGCCAACCCCCCAGCGCACGGCAGCCGGCAATCCGGGCCAGCCTGCGGGGCCCTGGCGCAACACCCCCGCCGCGGCGACGACCCAAAGCGCGGTGATCGCCCACCACAGCGCGGTCGGCGGCGCGGACTTCCAGCCCGCAAGCAAAGGCGCGGCGCCGGCCACGAGCAAGGCCATCCCCATTGCCAAGGACAGCGCCTGCGGAGCGCCGTTCAGGCGCCCCCACTCCCAAGCCGCAGCCGCAACCAGCATCAGACTCACCAGCGCAAACGGCCACGGGCTCGGCACCGTCAGGGCCAGCAGCAGCACCGCGACCAGGATCAGCGCCGTGATGATGCGCGTGCGCAGCATGGCAGCAGCCGATTCGGGTGGCGACGGGCGAGTGGCTGCAGCAAGGCTTCAGGCGCTGCCAGCCATCGCGACCTCGGGGGGGCGGATCGCGCCGAACCGACGGTCGCGCTGGGCAAAGGCGGCGAGTGCGGCGTCGATCTCGCGCTCGCCGAAGTCGGGCCACAGGCAATCCGTGAACACGAATTCGGCGTACGCCGATTGCCAGAGCAGGAAGTTGCTGATCCGCATCTCGCCACCGGTGCGGATGAACAGGTCAGGATCCGGCGCAAACGCGAGCGCCATGCGTTCGGAAAGCGCACGTTCGTCGATGCGCTCGGGCTCCAAGCCGTCGGCGACGCAGCGGCGCGCCGCCTGAACGACATCCCACCGGCCGCCGTAGTTGAAGGCCACGGCCAGCGTGATTCGGGTGTTGTTCGCCGTCATCGCCTCAGCCTGCTCCCAGGCCTGGCGAAGCTTGTCGGAGACCGCAGACCGGTCGCCGACGATGCGGATGCGCACGCCATCGCGCGCCAGTTTGGTCAGGTACTTCGAGACCGCCACCAGGACCAGGCTCATCAGGCCCGAGACCTCTTCGTCGGGCCGCTTCCAGTTCTCGGATGAAAAGGCAAAAACCGACAGCACCTGCACACCGCGGTCGGCGAAGGCATTGACGGCCCGGACCAGGGCATCGACGCCCGCCTTGTGGCCAAAGAACCTGGGCATGAACCGCTGCCGCGCCCAGCGACCGTTGCCGTCCATCACGACCGCAACATGCCGCGGCACCAAGGCTGCGTGCGGGAGGATATTGTCGCGGGGACTCATGCGCAAGGTGGGCGAATGCTCGGAAGGATGACGGCAATCAGACGGCCATCACCTCGGCTTCCTTGGCATGCACCAGTCGCTCGATCTCGCCGATCACGCGGTCGGTAAGCCGTTGCACGTCCTCCTGGGCGCGACGCTCGTCGTCTTCGGTCGCGGTCTTGTCCTTCAGCATCTTCTTGAGCTGGTCATTGGCCTCGCGCCTGATGCTGCGCACCGCGATCTTCGCTTCTTCGCCGGCATTGCGAACGACCTTCGTCAAGTCCCGGCGGCGCTCTTCGGTCAGCGCCGGCATCGGCACGCGCAGCAGGTCGCCCTGGGCGCTTGGATTGAGGCCGAGGTCGCTCTCGCGGATCGCCTTCTCGATCTTCGAACCCATGCCCTTCTCCCAGGGCTGGACCGAGATCGTGCGCGCGTCGAGCAGCGTGACGTTGGCAACCTGGGAGATCGGAACCGGTGAGCCGTAGTAGTCGACGTGGACCTGATCCAGGATTCCGGGGTGGGCCCGCCCGGTTCGGATCTTGTGCAACTCGGCCTTGAACGACTCGATGGTCTTGCCCATCTTCGTTTCGGCGGTCTTGCGGATATCGGCAAGCGTGGTCGGCTGGGCCATGGAGATCTCCCGGATTCAGACGTGCACCAGCGTTCCCTCGTCTTCGCCCATCACGACACGCTTGAGGGCGCCGGGCTTGAAGATCGAGAACACCTTGATCGGAAGCTTCTGGTCGCGACACAGCGCAAAGGCGGTCGCGTCCATGACCGCCAGATTGCGCGAGATCGCCTCGTCGAAGCTGATGCGGGCGTAGCGGGTTGCGGTCGGATCCTTGTGCGGATCGGCGGTGTAGACGCCATCGACCTTGGTGGCCTTCAAGACCACCTCGGCCCCCATCTCGGCCCCGCGAAGCGCAGCCGCGGTGTCGGTGGTGAAGAACGGGTTGCCGGTGCCGGCACCAAAGACCACCACCTTCCCCTCCTCGAGGTACTGCAGTGCCTTGGGGCGGACGTAGCTCTCGACGACCTGCTCGATGCCGATGGCCGACATCACGCGGGCGGTCATGCCCTCCTGGCGCATCGTGTCGGCCAGCGCCAGCGCATTCATCACCGTGGCCAGCATGCCCATGTAGTCGGCCGTGGCGCGGTCCATGCCAACCGACCCCCCCGCAACACCGCGAAAGATGTTGCCACCGCCGATGACCACGGCGACCTGGCACCCGAGTGCCGTCACCTCCTGGATCTCGCGCACCATGCGCACGATGGTGGCGCGATTGATGCCGAAGGCATCGTCGCCCATCAGGGCCTCGCCGGAGAGCTTGAGCAGGATGCGCTGGTAAGCCGGCATCGGGGACGGGTCCTTGTTCTCGTTGGAAGGCTGTGCATTCTAGGCGGCAGGCCCTGCCCGCCGCCCTCCTGGAACACCGGCTTACTGACCCTTGGCGGCAGCGACCTGGGCCGCGACTTCCGCGGCGAAGTCGTCCTGCTTCTTCTCGATCCCCTCGCCCACGACATAGAGCGTGAAGCCCTTCACCGCGGTCTTCCTGTCCTTGAGCATCGCCGCCACGGTCTGCTTGCCGTCGGCCGCCTTGACGAAGACCTGGTCGAGCAGCGAGACCTCCTTGAGGAACTTCTGCACCGAGCCTTCGACCATCTTGGCCACGATCTCGGCCGGCTTGCCGCTTTCGGCCGCCTTTTCGGTCGCGATCTTGCGCTCCTTGTCGACGAGCTCCGACGGCACTTCGGCCGACGACAGCGCGGCCGGCTTCATGGCCGCGACGTGCATTGCCACGTCCTTGGCGGCCACAGCGTCACCGTCGAACTCGACCATCACGCCGATGCGGGTGCCGTGCAGATAGTGCGCCAGCGCACCGCCGCCGCTGTAGCGCTTGAAGCGGCGGATCGACATGTTCTCGCCGATCTTGCCGATCAGGCCTTTGCGCACGTCCTCGAGCGTCGGGCCGAAGCCGTCCTGCTCATAGGCCATCGCCGACAGCGCCGCGACGTCGGCCGGGGCGGCCTCGGCCACCAGGCGGGCGGCAGCACTGGCGAAGCCGAGGAAGCTCTCGTTCTTGGAGACGAAGTCGGTCTCGCAGTTGATCTCGATCAGCGCCCCGGTCGTGCCGGAAACGCTGGCCGCGACCACGCCCTCGGCGGTGATGCGGGCTGCGGCCTTGCCGGCCTTGTTGCCAAGCTTGACGCGCAGGATCTCCTCGGCGCGGCTGGCGTCGCCGTCGGCTTCGGTGAGTGCTTTCTTGCACTCCATCATCGGGGCGTCGGTCTTGGCGCGCAGTTCGGCAACCATGCTGGCGGTAATGGCGGGCATGTCAAGGTTCTCCAGAGGTGGGATTCGGGTGCGGAAAGGCCGCGTCGATGCGCGGCCTTGGCGTCGTGCCGAGGCCCTGGATCGGGCCCGGCGCAGGTGTTCAGGCGTCTTCGTTGACTTCGACGAATTCGTCGCCGCTCGCGGCCACGGCCTGGACCACGTCGGACGTGGCGTTGGCCTTGCCCTCGAGTGCCGCATCGGCAACCGCACGGGCGTACAGGGCCACGGCCTTGGCCGAGTCATCGTTGCCGGGGATCACGTAGTCGATACCGATCGGCGAGTGGTTGGTGTCGACGACACCGATCACCGGGATGCCGAGCTTCTTGGCTTCGGCAACCGCGATCTTGTGGTAACCCACGTCGATGACGAACAACGCGTCGGGCAGCGCGCCCATGTCCTGGATGCCGCCGATGTCCTTCTCGAGCTTGACCAGCTCGCGGTCGAACATCAGGGCTTCCTTCTTGATCAGCGGCTCGGTGCCGGCTTCCTTGGTCGCCTGCATGTCCTTGAGCTTCTTCAGCGAACCCTTGACGGTCTTGAAGTTGGTCAACATGCCACCGAGCCAGCGCTGGTCGACGTAAGGCATGCCGGCACGCTGGGCCTCCAGCGCGATGACCTCGCGCGCCTGGCGCTTGGTGCCGACCATCAGGATCGTGCCGCGGCGGCTGGCCAGCTGTCGCACGAACTTCATCGCATCGTTGAAGAGCGGGAGCGTCTTCTCGAGGTTGACGATGTGGATCTTGTTGCGATGGCCGTAGATGTACGGGGCCATCTTGGGGTTCCAGAAGCGGGTTTGGTGACCGAAATGGACACCGGCTTCCAGCATTTCACGCATCGACACGGACATGGAGAACTCCGAGGTTGGGTCTTGAATCCCGCCACGAGATCACGGCAGGCCCACGGATTCGAGGGCTTGGCACGACACCTGGGATGCGGCGGGTTCGCGGGTGGTGGCGTCCCTGGCAACATGCCGGGTCCGCCGCGTCGCCTGTCTCGTCGACGACCGCAAGCGAGATCTCGCTCAGAGGCACCGGCGCAACAGACAAAGCCCATGATCCTAACACGCCCAGCTGCCTATTCCGCCTGCACCCACGGCACAGGACCGCTCACCCCAGAAGGCGGCACGCCATGACGTTGCGAGTTGCCGTCATTGGCGCCGGGGTCGTTGGCGTTGCCACCGCCTACGAGCTTGCAGCCGCGGGCCACGAGGTCACCGTGTTCGAGCGGCGCGCCAGTGTCGCTGGCGAAGGCAGTTTCGCCAACTCCGGCGTCCTGGCGCCGGCGCTGGTCGAAACCCGGCTCGCCCACGCCGCGCTGCACGTCGGACTGACCGCCCGGTTCAGCCAGGCGGGCTGGCTTTGGCAACGCTGGCGCACACGTCGTCCCGCCGCCGACCCCGGCAAGACCTTGGCCGCTCTGCGCCGTCTGGCGCTGGCCAGCCGCAGGCGACTGCTGCATCTGACCCGTCAGTTGCAGCTGGACTACGAGCAGACGCCGGGTCTGCTGCTCCTGCTGCGCGGCGAGCGCGAACTGAAGGCGGCGCGCCACCAATGGCCCGAGCTCGAGGCACTCGACATGGGGGCCGCGCTTGTCGACGCCGAGCGGGCTCGCCAGCTCGAGCCCTCGTTGCATGGCGCCACGGCCCTGGCCGGCGCCCTGCACCTGCCGCAGGACGGTGTTGGCAACGCGAGGCAGTTCACCCACCTGCTCAAGGCGCACGCGCAGAAGCTGGGGGCACGCTTTGTCTTCGACACCGAGGTCAAGGCTGTTCGGGGCGGCGTTGACCCCGAGCTTCAGCTCGCCACTGGCGAGGCCCCGAGCGTGGACCGCATCGTCGTCTGCGCGGGAGCGCAGGCGCGACGGCTGCTCTTGCCGCTCGGCCTGAAGCTGCCGTTGGCCGCGGTCCATGCGTGCTCGGTCACGGCGCCGGTCCGCCACCTCGATGGCCTGCCCGATCAGGGCCCGAAGGCGGCGATCATCGACGAGCGCAATGGCATCACGATCTCGCGCCTCGGCCAAAGGGTGCGCGTCAGCAGCCGCGGCCATCTCGGCGCTGACCGCGGCGCGGTGCCGGCCAACGCCCGGCTCAAGCCGCTGTACCGCGCGCTTGAGGAGTGGTTTCCAGCGGCCGCGATCACGCGCGAGGCCCAGCACTGGCAGGGCATTCGCCCCACCTTGCCCGATGGTTTGCCGGTTGTCGGTCCGGCAGGTCCAGCCGGGCTGTGGCTCAACCTTGGTCACGGCGAACATGGCTGGACACTGGCCTGCGCCAGTGCCCAGGTCGTGCGCGCGCAGATCGAAGGCGACACCGCCGCAGCGGCGCTCGCCGACGAGCTGGCCCTTGGTGGCGGCGACTTGGCCTGCCTGCGCCTTGACCGTTGGCCATGAACCGCCCTTGGCCTGAATCGTCGTGATCGCCGCGCCAATCCTCGTCGGTTCGCACAACGGCCCTTGGCCGCTGCATGACACAACCGCCAGCCGGGCTGCCGAAGCGGCGGCGTTGGCCACCCACGCGGCAGGCGCCTTGATGGCACGCGCCGGCCTGTCCGCCGCAAGGCTGGTGCTGGCGCGCTGGCCCCGTGCGCGCAAGGTGCTGGTGCTCGCGGGCCCAGGCAACAACGGCGGCGACGGCTGGGTACTCGCAGAGCACCTGCACCGGGTCGGCCAGCAAGTCGACGTCTGGCCCGTCGAGGCCCGCAGCTCACCGCCGGCCGACGCCCGGGCCGCACGCGCCGCGGCCTTGGCCGCCGGGGTCCAGGTGCTTGAGGGCTCGACCGCGACGCTGGCCCGCGCGCTGTCGCAGGCCGATCTGGTCGTCGATGCCTTGCTCGGCTTGGGCACCACGCGGCCCGCTGCAGGCCGGGTGGCCGATGCGCTGCAGCTCCTGAAGAAGTCGCCACCCCCTGCCCTGCTCGCTCTGGATCTGCCCAGCGGCCTGGACATCGACACCGGTCAGCCCTGGTCCGGCTCGCCAGACGTGCCAGCGGCGACGGCAACGCTGTCCTTGCTCACGCTCAAGCCCGGGCTCTTCACTGGAAGCGGGCACGACCTCGCGGGCGAAGTCTGGTTCGACGACCTGTCCTGCATCCACGGCGTGTCGCCGACGGCCCTGCTCGGTGGGCCATCGCAAGCCGTTCCTGCGCCACATGCCTGGCACAAGGGCAGCCGCGGCGATGTCTGGGTCGTCGGCGGCGACACCGGCATGGACGGTGCGGCCCAACTGGCGGCGATGGCGGCACTTCGCGGCGGTGCAGGCCGTGTCCTGCTGCATGTTTTGGCTCCGGCACCTCAGGTGGCTCGAGCGGCCACGCTGCTGCAACTCCCGGTCGGGACTTTGGCCGACGCCGGGGCCGCGGCAGAAGCGACCGTCGTCGCAGGCTGCGGCGGCGGCTCTGCGGTCGCGTCGCATATGCCGGGCCTTCTGGCCCAGGCGGCGCGCCTGGTCATCGATGCCGACGGTCTGAATGCGATCGCCCGTGACGGTCAGCTTCGGGCCGCGCTGCACGCCCGGACGATGCGGGGTGGTGCCACGGTGCTGACGCCGCATCCGCTTGAGGCCGCACGCCTGCTGAACCGCACGGCGGCAGCCGTCCAGGCCGACCGCATCGCCACAGCGCAGCATCTGTCAGAGGCCTTCGGCTGCACCGTCGTGCTCAAGGGATCTGGCAGCGTGATCGCAGCGCCGGCGGCCTTGGCGCGGGTCAATCCGAGCGGCAACGCGGCCCTCGCCACTGCCGGCACCGGTGACGTGCTGGCCGGTTGGATCGCCGCACGGTGGTCGCAGTCGCCGATGGCCACCCCGCAGGACGTGGTGGCCGAAGCGGTCTGGGTCCATGGCACGGCCGCGGACGATTGGCTGGCCGCTGGCCACACCGGCCCCCTTCTGGCCAGTGAACTGGCCGATTGGATGGGCCGAGTCGCCGCCCGTTGACGGCATTCGCGGCAGACGCAGCGGCCGCTTGCGGTCAGCCCTTGGCCTTGCCGACCCGCCCAGCCCGTTTGGCGCCAGCCGTGGTGCGTGCCGGCTTGGCGCTGGTGGCGCCGGCCTTGCGGGTCGTGCCTTTGCCCAGCGATTTGCGCTCTCTCGACTCGGCCTTTCGCTGACGATCCAGCGCCTTGACCTTGACAAGTTCGCCCTGGGCCGTCCCGGTAGCCCCCGCGGCTGACGGCGCCGCCACAGGCGCCCGACCTCGCTCACCTCGAGCGCGCTCGATCAGCCGTTCGGCATCGCCTTCGCGGACCATGCGGAAGTCGATCTTGCGGCCGTCGAGATCGACCCTGCTGACCTGGACCCGGACCCGTGTCCCGATGGCGTAGCGCACACCGGTCCGCTCGCCACGCAGTTCCTGGCGGACCTCGTCGAACTTGTAGTAGTCGCCACCGAGTTCGGTGATGTGGACCAGTCCCTCGACATACAGCCCGTCCAGCGTGACGAAGAGGCCAAAGCCTGCGACCGAACTGACCGTTCCGCCGAATTCCTCGCCGAGTTTCTCGCGCATGTAGGCGCACTTCAGCCAGGCCTCGACGTCGCGGCTGGCCTCGTCGGCACGACGCTCGTTGGCGCTGCAGTGCGCGCCGGTGGCCTCCCAGGCCAGCAGTTCCTGGCTCGGTGGCTTGCCCGGCGTGCGTGGCAAGGGCGGCAGGCGGCGCGCCTGTCGCGGATCCGGCGAACGTGTCCCCGGGTGCAGCAGGTGGTGGTAGCGCTTCTTGTGCAGCAGCGCCTTGATCACGCGGTGCACGAGCAGGTCCGGGTAGCGCCGGATCGGGCTCGTGAAGTGGGTGTAAGCGGAGTACGCGAGGCCGAAGTGGCCGGAGTTGACCGGCGTGTAGATCGCCTGCTGCATCGAACGCAGCAGCATCATGTGGATCTGCTGCGCGTCAGGCCGGCCCTGTGTGGCCGCGGCGATCGCGGCGAACTCACCCGGCGCCGGGTCGTCGCTGACGGAAAGGCCAAGCCCCAAAGCGCGGAGGTAGGCCTGCAGCGCGACCCGCTTCTCGGGCGTCGGACCTTCGTGGACGCGGAACAGGCTCGCGTGTTCGGCCTGGGCGATGAAACTGGCCGCGCAGACGTTGGCCGCCAGCATGGCCTCCTCGATCAGGCGGTGGGCCTCGGTCCGCGTGCGGGGCACGATCTTCTCGATTCGACCCTGGTCATCGCAGACGATCTGCGTCTCGGTGGTCTCGAAGTCCATTGCCCCACGTCGGCTGCGGGCCTTCAGCAATGCGCGGTACACCTCGTGCAGGTGCAGCAGATGCGGCACCAGGGTCGCACGGCGCGCGGCTTCGGGCCCCCGCGTGTTGGCCAGGATCGCGGCGACCTCCGTGTAGGTGAAGCGTGCCTTGGAGTGCATCACCGCCGGATAGAACTGGTAGGCGTGCATCTCACCGTCGGCCGCAATCAGCATGTCGCAGACCATGCACAGCCGGTCCACGTCGGGGTTCAGCGAGCACAGGCCATTGCTGAGCTTCTCCGGCAGCATGGGGATCACCCGCCGCGGGAAGTAGACCGAGGTCGCACGCTCGTAGGCGTCGTCATCCAGAGCCTCGCCCGGCTTGACGTAGTGGCTCACGTCGGCGATCGCCACCAGCAACCGCCAGCCGGTCTTGCTGACCGCTTCCGGCACTGCGTCGGCGGCGGCCTTGCGCCCGCGCTTCCTGGCCGGCGTTGCCGGCGCCTCGCTCCAAGGCTCGCAGTAGACCGCGTCGTCGAAGTCGCGTGCGTCTTCACCATCGATCGTGACCAGCGCGACATCGCTCAGGTCGACTCGGTATCGACGATCAGCCGCCCGCAACTTCTCGGGCAGGGCCGCCGCTTCGGCCAGAGCGGCGGCACTGAAGCGGTGCGGCACTTCGTACTTGCGAACCGCGATCTCGATCTCCATGCCCGGGTCGTCGATCTGCCCCAGCACCTCGGACACACGACCGACCGGCTGCGCATGCAGCGACGGCGTCTCGGTCAGTTCCACCGCCACCACCTGCCCGACCTGGGCCGTGGCAGTGGCGTTCTTGGGGATCAGGATGTCCTGCCCATACCGCTTGTCCTCCGGAGCCACGACCCAATGGCCGCCTTCGTGCAGGAGGCGGCCGATGATCGGCGCCTTGTGGCGCTCCAGGATCTCGACGACGCGGCCCTCGGGCCGGCCCTTGCGGTCGACCCGCACGATGCGCACCAGAACGCGGTCACGATGCAGCACCGCGTGCATCTCCTGCGGCGCGAGATAGATCAGTGGATCCCCGTTGTCGGGCACGACGAAACCATGGCCGTCGCGATGACCTTCGACACGGCCGGGCACGTCGCCCAGGACGGTGGAGGATGTCGCGACTGAAGTCGCGGATTTGGGTTGGGAGGAAGAGTGAGGACTCAAGTGCTCTCGATTTCTTGTTTTTCGGTGTTAGACTGCTAGGCTCTGCTGGATCAACGTCCGACAGACACCTGCCCAGGTGGCGGAATTGGTAGACGCACTAGTTTCAGGTACTAGCGCTTAACGGCGTGGAGGTTCGAGTCCTCTCTTGGGCACCAGACAAAGAAGGCCAGCGGAAGCTGGCCTTCGGCGTTTTCAGACGGCAAATTTCTTCGCCAGCCCTTCAGGACGAAGGTTGTCGTACTCCTCGAAGGGCTGGTGGATCCAGGGACTCGTCGGCAGGTCCTCGACGTGGTAGTCGGGGGTGTAGGACGACACGCCCTTGACCCAGATGACGGCAGCACGCAGTTCTGCGATCGCCGGCATGGAACGCAGCCGCTCGACCACCGCACGCAGCGTGATGCCGGTGTCGGCGAGGTCGTCGACCAACAGCACTCGGCCCGCCAGTTCGCCCTTGGGCATGGTGATGTACTTGGCCATGTCGAGCCGGCCCTGGATCGTGCCGGCTTCGGCGCGATACGAACTGGTCGACATGATCGCCAGCGGCTTGTCGAACACGCGCGACAGCACGTCTCCGGGGCGCATGCCGCCACGGGCCAGGCACAGGATCTGGTCAAACTCCCAACCTGAAGCCGCGACCTTGAGCGCCAGGCGCTCGGTCAACAGGTGGTATTCGTCCCAGGATACGTAGAGGTGTTTGCCATCTTCGGTGAGCATGGTTCGAAGGTCTCCTTGTTCGGGTGCTCGGGCGGTGACAGGGGATCGAGGGAACGCGGCATCAAGCCCGGTAGGGATGACGCAGCAAGATCGTGTGAACACGGTCTGGGCCGGTGGACACCATGTCGATCGGGACCTGGGTCAGGTCTTCCATGCGTTCAAGGTAGCGGCGGGCGTTGGCGGGCAGCTGTTCCCAGTTCGTCAGGCCCGCGGTGGTGTCGGTCCAGCCCGGCAATGTCTCGAAGACCGGCTCGCTGCGGGCAATGTCGTCGGCGTCCATCGGCAGCACGTCGAGCATGCGGCCGTCCAGGCGGTAGCCGACCGCAATGCGGATCTCGGGCAGGCCGTCAAGCACATCGAGCTTGGTGATGCACTGGCCGCTGACGCCGTTGATGACCATCGCCCGGCGCAGCGCCGCAGCGTCGAGCCAGCCGCAGCGCCGCGCGCGGCCGGTGACGGTGCCACGCTCCTGCCCCACGGTACTCAGGTGGTGGCCGACACTGCCGGGCTCGTCCATCGTCAGCTCGGTGGGGAAGGGTCCGCTGCCGACGCGCGTGGTGTAGGCCTTGGTGATGCCGAGCACATAGTGCAGCAACCCGGGGCCGATGCCGGCGCCGGCCGCGGCGTTGCCAGCCACACAGTTGCTGCTGGTCACGAAGGGATAGGTGCCGTGGTCGATGTCCAGCAGCGTGCCCTGCGCGCCTTCGAACAGCAGGTTGTCGCCCGTACGGTGGGCATTGAACAGCCGCCAGCCGACATCCGCCAGCATCGGCACCACGATCTCTGCCGTGGCCATCGCGCCGTCGTACAACTCGGACAACCCCAGCGGTTGAGCGCCGAGCAGGGACAACTCGGCGTTGTGGCGTTCGAGCAGTTCGGTCAGCTTGGCCTTCAGCCGATCGGGGTGCTTCAGATCCTGCAGGCGGATCGCGCGACGGGCGACCTTGTCCTCATAGGCAGGACCAATGCCCTTGCCGGTGGTGCCGATCTTGCCGCCGCTGCTGGACTCGCGCCGCGCCTCTCGCGCACGGTCGACTGCCGCATGCATCGGCAGGATCATCGGACAGGCCTCGGAGATGTGCAGTCGGGACCGAACATCGATGCCGAGCGCCTCGATCCGCGCGATCTCCGTCAGCAGGTGGGTGGGATCGACGACCACACCGTTGCCGATGTAGCAGGCGACACCGTCGCGCATGACGCCTGACGGGATCAGTTGCAAGGCCGTCTTTCGACCACCGATCACAAGCGTATGGCCGGCGTTGTGGCCGCCCTGAAAACGCACGACGCCCTGGGCGTGGTCGGTCAACCAATCGACGATCTTGCCCTTGCCTTCGTCGCCCCACTGGGTGCCGACGACGACGACGTTGCGGCCGACGGTGCCGCGGATCAAGGGATGTTGCATGGAAACAGAGGACTCGCGGAAAACAGTATGGAGTGGGAGGGGATCCGGCGGCGTCTTGATGCGGCGACTAGCCCGCCGGGCGGCTGGCCACCACCCATCTTCCATCGACCTGGATCAGTTCCCGGTCGCAGACGAAGGCCGCCGCTTCGGGCGCATGGCCGGGCAAGGCCGCAACGACGGTCTCGCCCTGTTCGCGCAGGCGGCGAACCGCAGCCCGCAGTTCGGGCGCCTCGCCCCAGGGCGAAAGGATCGCGCCAGGCGGTGGCGACGTCGGCGCCGCCGCCACCAGCGCCTTGAGGTCGACCAGGCTGAAGCCAACCGCCGGGCGATTGCGACCGAAAGCCGCACCCACCTCGTCGTATCGGCCCCCACGAGCCAACGCACCCAGGGCGGCCCCGGCCTTGCCTCCGCCGTAGATGGCGAAGCGGGTGCCGCTGTAGTAGGCATACCCGCCCATGTCGGCGAGATCAAAGCCGATCTTCAACCCAGGGTAGGCCACTCGCAGGTGACCGGCCATCCAGCGCAAATCTGCCAGCGCCTGACGCACCAGCGGGCGCTGCGGCAAGACTTCATCGGCGGCGGCCAGCACTTCGTCCCCACCATAGAGGCGCAAAAGAGCCGCCAGGGCCGCCCTGGCCTCGGCACCCGCCGGCGCGGCGATGGCGGAAAGAGCGGCAGCATCCTTCTCGGCCAGCGCTTGGGCCAGGTCCTGAAGGGCCTGCGGGTCCAGCGGCACGCCAGCCAGCACGCCGCGCAACACACGTGCATCGGCCAGGTCGATGACCAGCGGCACCACACCGACCGCCCCAAGGCAATCCAGCGCCAGTTCGGCCGCCTCGAGATCGGCCTCCAGGCCCGCGTGGCCGAAGATCTCGGCCCCGAACTGCAAGGGCTCTCGGGACGCGGCAGCATCGGCCGGTCGAGCGTGCAGCACCGGGCCGCAGTAGCACAAGCGCACGATGCCGTCGCGGTTGAGCAGATGCGCATCGATGCGCGCTGCCTGCGGTGTCGTGTCGGCGCGGATCCCCAGACTGCGTCCGCTCAGTTGGTCGACGAGCTTGAAGGTCCTGAGGTCGAGTTCGCGGCCGGTTCCGGTGAGCAAAGCATCCAGATGCTCTACCAACGGCGGAATCACGAGCTCGAAACCGTAGGCCCGGGCTCGGTCGAGAAGCGTGCGACGGATCGCCTCAAGGTGGCGCGCTTCGTGCGGCAGCACATCGGCCACATGCTCCGGCAGCAGCCAGGCAGAACGCATTGGAATGTGCGCGGGGGTTAAAGGGTGGATTGTAGGTGCCGCATAAAGGATCGCCGGCAAACGGCGTTCAGCGCCAGAACCACAAAAGCACCAGGCCGGCCAGGATCGAACACAGACCGATGAAGCGGATCTGGCCGTCGCCAAGCCGGACGGCTTGCTCGAAGACCCGCCGCCAGCTTGCCGGAGCGACGAAGGGCAACAAACCTTCGATCACCAGCATCAAGGCCAGAGCGCCGAGCAGGGCCTCAGCCATGGTCGGCGCTCCGGAAGAACCCGTCGCCCGAAGCGATCAACGCCGCGGGGCGTCCGACCCCCCGCGCATCGCACGGAAGAAGTCGTTGTTCTGATCCATCACGATGACGTCGCTCTTGCTGCGGAAGGTGGCCCGATAGGCCTCGAGGCTGCGATAAAACTGAGCGAACTGCGGGTCGCGTCCAAATGCGTCGGCGTACAGCGCCGAGGCCTTGGCATCGCCCTCGCCCTTGACCTTCTGCGCGTCACGATAGGCCTCGGCGATGATCACTTCGCGCTGACGGTCGGCATCGGCCTTGATCTTCTCGCCGTCGGCCATGCCCTGGCTGCGGAGTTCGTTGGCCACCTGCTTGCGCTCGGACTCCATCCGCCGATAGACCGACTCGGTGATGTCGGCGACGAAGTCCACGCGCTTGATCCGGACGTCGACGATCTCGATGCCGAAGCTCTTGGCTTCGTCCTGCAGGCGTTGGCGCACGTCGTTCATGATCTTGTCGCGTTCGCCGGACAACACGCCCTTCACGTCGCGCTTGGTGATCTCTTCGTTGAACGCGGCCTGCGCCACCGAGGCGAGGCGAGTCTCGAGATTGCGGAAGTCGGTACCGTTGTTGCGGATGAACTGGCGCGGCTCGGAGATTCGCCACTTCAACAGCCAGTCGATCACCAGGCTCTTCTTCTCGGCGGTGAAGATCGGTCGCGTTTCAGGACTGTCCAGTGTCTGCACGCGCTTGTCGAGAAAGACGACGTTCTGGAACGGCGGCGGGAGCTTGAACTTCAGCCCCGGCTCGACGATCACGTCCTTGATCTCGCCAAGTGCGTAGACCACAGCGACCTGCCGCTGGTCGACGACAAACAGCGTACTGGCGGCCAGCATCAGCGCGATCAGCGCGCCGGCAACGGTGAGTGCAATCTTGTTCATGGTGTGTTGCGAGTTGCCGTGCGATCAGCGACCGTCGCGTTCGCGGCCACGCGCGCCGTCGCGCGAGCGGATGTCGATGGCCGTGGGCGTGGCAATGGCGTCGGTGGGCGCACTCGGCGCCGCAGCCTGTGCCGCGGCTGGGGCGCCGGCCTGTTGGAGCAGCCTGTCCAGCGGCAGGTACAGCAGATTGGAGTTCGAACGGCTGTCGACCATGACCTTGCTGACGTTCGAGTAGACCTGCTGCATGGTCTCGAGATAGAGGCGATCGCGCGTGACACCTGGCGCCCGTTGGTACTCGGTGAGCACCGAGCGGAACCGCTGCGCGTCGCCTTCAGCCTGCGCCACAACCCGCGCGCGATAGCCTTCGGCCTCTTCGGTCAGACGTGACGCCGTACCACGGGCCTTGGGGATGACGTCGCTGGCGTAGGCTTGGCCTTCGTTCTTGAATCGGTCACGGTCGGCGCCCGCCTTGACGGCGTCGTTGAAAGCCGCCTGGACCGGGTCGGGCACCTGGACGCTCTGGACGTTGACCCCGGCCACGACGATCCCGGCCTTGAGCCGGTCGAGTTGGCCCTGGATGCTCTTGACCAGATCTGCCGCAATCGCGTCGCGTTGTTCGTACAGCACCTGATCGACGCGGCTGCGGCCCACGATCTCGCGCACGGCGGACTCGGCCGCCTGGACCACGGCTTCGTCGGAGCTGCGATTCTCAAAGAGGTACTGGCGGGCGTTGGCACGGCGGTATTGGACCGTGAACCGGATGTCGACGATGTTCTCGTCCTGGGTCAACATCGAAGAGTCGCGAAGACCGGTCGCCGGCACGACAGCACTGCGCCCGACCTCGACCGACTGCAACTGCGTCACGGCCACGACCTCGTGGGCCTGGATCGGGGTGGGCAACCGGTACTGCAATCCGGCATCCACGGTGCTGGAGTACCGCCCGAAGGTGGTGACCACCGCCTGCTGGCCTTCCTGGACGATGAAGATGCCGGTGCCGGCCCAGATCAGGACAGCGACGCCCCCGATCAGTCCGATGCCGATGCCCGCGCTCTTCATGTCCGGCTGGAAGCCCCCACCGGACCCGCCACCGTCGCCGCCGCCGTTGTTGAAGTTGTTCGGGTTCGGCCGCTGATTGCCACCCCCCTTGCCACCGAACAGCCCTGACAGCTTTCGATTGAAGTCGCGCCAGAGCTCGTCGAGATCGGGCGGGCCGTCGTTGCGGTTCTGGTTGATGACAAGACCCGAGGCAGCGCTGCGGGCCGACGCGCGGCGAAAGACAGCAGCCGCGATCAGGTCGCGCAGCGCCAGCGCCACAGCGGCCAGTCGGGAAGGGGTGTCGGGCATGTTCATGCGTGGAAAATGGGGCGGGGATCGGGTTCGAGATCGCCGGAACCGTCATCTGAGGCACCGGCGTCGGCATTCAAGCGGGCCAATACGATGGCCGAGATCTCAGCGCGGAGCGACGCAATCCCGCCGCCGCTGACGGCACTGACGAAGACCCGCGGTCGACGAACACCGGGATGGACTTCGATCACATCGACGACCTCCCGCGGCTGGCGGCTGGAGTCAAGCAGGTCGCACTTGTTGCAGACCAGGATCTGCGGCACGGCGGCAGCGCCGATGTCATCGAGCACACGCTCGACTTCAGCCATCTGCTCGGCCAGCTGCGGGCTTGAGGCGTCGACCACGTGCAACAGCAGGTCGGCTTCGGCGGCCTCTTGCAGCGTGGCCTCGAAGGCTTCGACCAGCTTGTGCGGGAGATCGCGGATGAAGCCCACGGTGTCCGAAAGCGTCGCGGCTTGCGCCGCCTGTTCGAGCCACAACTGGCGGGTCGTGGTGTCCAGCGTCGCAAACAACTGGTCGGCCGCATAGGCGCGCGCCTTGACCAGCGCATTGAACAGCGTGCTCTTGCCGGCGTTGGTGTAGCCCACCAGCGAGATGCGGAAGGTGCCGCGGCGCTCGCGCTGCCGGCGCTGGGTGCCGCGCTGGCGCTTGACCTTCTCCAGCCGTTCGCTGACGGTCTTGATGCGCTCACCGATCATGCGCCGGTCGAGTTCGATCTGGGCCTCACCAGGGCCGCCACGGTTGCCGATGCCACCGCGCTGGCGTTCAAGGTGGCTCCACCGCCGCACCAGCCGGGTCGACAGGTACTGAAGCCGCGCCAGTTCGACCTGCAGCTTGCCTTCGTGGCTGCGCGCGCGGTCAGCAAAGATGTCGAGGATCAGCGAGGTCCGGTCGGCGACCGGAACCCCAAGATGCCGCTCGAGGTTGCGCTGCTGGGCCGGCGACAGGGCTTGGTCGAAGATGACGCCATGGGCCGAAGTGGCCGCCACCAGTGCCTTGATTTCGTCGGCCTTGCCGCTGCCCACGAACAAGGCAGGGTCAGGCGATCGGCGACGCGCCGTCACGCGCGCAACCGGCAGGTCGCCGGCAGAAGCGGCGAGCAGCGCGAGTTCATCCAGCCCGGCATCGAAAGGCACGGCACCGCCCAGGTCCACGCCCACAAGCACCGCGCGGGTTGCCGGTGCAGCGGTAGAAGTGTCAGGATTCAAGTGCTCAGGCGGCGTCGCCGGCAACCGGCTCGTTCGGATGGAAATTCACAGCCCGGCTGGGAACGACCGTGGAGATCGCGTGCTTGTAGACCATCTGCGTCACCGTGTTGCGCAGCAGCACCACGTACTGGTCGAACGACTCGATGTGGCCCTGGAGCTTGATGCCGTTGACCAGATAGATCGACACCGGCACATGCTCCTTGCGAAGCAGGTTCAAGAAGGGATCCTGCAAGAGTTGACCTTTGTTGCTCACGATATTCTCCGTGTTGGGTTTGTTGGGTAAACCCGAAGGGATCACCATATCACAGGGCCCTCCCGGGATTGCGGCTGCGGCAATAAGCCCTCAGCCGGGCTTGTCATCGAAGGGGTTCTGGCCTGAGCGAAGTTCGATGCGCAGCGGGGTGCCAACCAGCTTGAAGTGCTCGCGGATTCGCCCCTCAAGGTAGCGCTTGTAGCTGTCGGTCACACCGTCAAGCGCGCTCCCGTGGACGACGACGATGGGCGGGTTCATGCCGCCTTGGTGGGCGTACCGCAGCTTCGGGCGGAAGCGGCCTTCGCGCCTGGGTGCCTGGTGCTCGACAGCGGCTTGCAGCAGACGCGTCAGAACCGGCGTTGAGAGCTTGGCGGTGGCCGAGGCATGCGCCGCAAGAAGCGACTTCCAGACCGCGCCCAGCCCTTGGCGTCGGATCGCCGAGATGTGCAACACCTCGGCGAATCGAAGGAACGGGAGCCGCGTCTCGACCGAGCGCTCCAGCAGCTGGCGTTGGTAAGCGTCGGCCGCATCCCACTTGTTGATCGCGACGACGACAGCGCGGCCGGATTCCAGGATGTAGCCGGCGATGTGCGCGTCCTGGTCACTGACGCCCTGGGTGGCGTCGATCAGCAGCAGCACGACGTTGGCATCGGCAATGGCTTGCAGCGTCTTGACGACCGAAAACTTCTCGATCGCCTCGAAGACCTTGCCCTTGCGGCGCAGGCCGGCGGTGTCGATCAGTTCGAAGCGCCGGCCATCACGCTCCAGCGGGACGTGGATCGCGTCGCGGGTCGTGCCGGGCTGGTCGAACGCGACCAGTCGCTCCTCGCCAAGCCAGGCGTTGATCAGCGTGCTCTTGCCGACGTTGGGGCGTCCTGCGACGGCCAGCCGGATGGGCCGGTCGGCGTCGTCGGGGCTGTCTGGCGGCTCGTCGACCTCGAAAGGCTCGAGCGCGGCTTCGAGCAGGCTGCGCACGCCCTGGCCATGGGCCGAAGACACCGGGTGCAGCTCGCCCAGCCCCAACTCATGGAATTCGGCCAGCAGCGGCGACTCGGCCATGCCCTCGGCCTTGTTGACGGCCAGCAGGACGCGCTTTTCCTGACTGCGCAGGTAGCGCGCGATGTCGTGGTCCTGGCCCGACAACCCGGCACGCACGTCGACGACGAAGATCACCGCGTCGGCCTCGGCCACCGCCTGGCGGGTCTGCTTGGCCATCTCGGCGACAACGCCAGTGGGCTTCTGCGGCTCGAAGCCCCCGGTGTCGATGACGATGAACTCGCGCGGGCCGAGCTTGGCGTCGCCGTAGTGCCGGTCACGCGTCAGGCCGGCGTAGTCGGCCACGATGGCGTCGCGACTCTTCGTGATCCGGTTGAACAGCGTCGACTTGCCGACGTTGGGCCGGCCGACAAGGGCAATGACCGGCTTCATGGGTTTGGGCTTTCGCGAACGACGTCGGTCGCTCAGTTGGGCCGGAAGGCGTGCAGGCCGCCACCCGCGGTGACCACCAGCATCGTCGTGCCCGACAGCACCGGCGAGCCGATCACCGCCGAGCCGTCGGTGGCCAGGCGCAGCTGCGGCTCGCCGTTGCTTGCATTGAGGAAGTGCACATAGCCCTGGGCGTCGCCAAACACGACCACCGTGCCCACCGCCACCGGGCCGGAGAGCCCGCGATAGAGCAGCTTTTCGCTGGTCCAGGACACATCGCCGTTGTCGGTCCGCCAGGCCGTGATGCGGTCCACCGCATCAGCGCCGAACAGGCGTTCGGCATTGCCGCCGATGGCCTGCACGCCCCCGGTGTTGCGCGACCAGAGCAGGGCGCCGCGGGCGGCGTCGGCACAGCCCACCGCCGACTGGAAGGCACGCGCACAGACCCGGTCGCCGGCACGGACCACCGGGCCGAGCAGATCGGCCAGACGCTCGACTTCGTTCGTGCCACGCGGGGTCGCGAGTTGGGCGTCCCAGCGCACGTTGCCCGCCAGCGGATCGATCGCGGTCAGGCGCGCGCCCTGGGCCACGAGCAAGGTGTCCTTGAAGGCGGTGACGACACTGGCCTGGGCCAGGGTCAGCGCGTCGCCCGGCCGTTGGTAGACCCACAGACGGCGACCGTCGACGGCATCGAAGGCGTGGACCGCACGATCGACACTCATCACGAAGACACGCTCGCCGGCGACCAGCGGCGGCGTCACGACCGACGAGGGCATGGTCTTGCGCCAGGCCTCGCGGCCGGAGTCGAGCACGACGACCTCATTGCCGCGGGTCACGACGCTGGTGAAGCGGCCATCGCTGCCGACCCCTGCCGCGATGCGGGCGCCGATGTCGGTCCGCCACAGCGTTGCGCCGGTGTCGGCGCGCAAGGCCATCACCGTGCCGTCTTCGCTGGCGACAAAGAAGCTGTCGTCGCGGACGGTCGGCCGCATCGGGAAGCCGATCTTGCCGATGCGGGTGTTCCAGACCTCGCGCCCGGCCAGCGTGGGGGTGAAGTTCTCCAGGGGCGTTGGCGGCGGACGATCGCTGCCGCACCCAGCCACCAAGGCCGCACCCAGGGCCAGCGCCAAGCCGACACCACGAAACGAAAGTGCCGTCACGGCTTGGCTCCGGACGCGGAAGCCGATGCCGCAGCAGCCACCGCAGGCGCGGCGCCCAGCGCGGTCAGCTTGGCCTCGATGACACGGCGGTAGTCCTGCTTTTCGGTCATGGCTGCCCAGGCGGCCTGGTAGGCCACCAGGGCTTCGGCACGCTTGCCCTGAAGCATCAGCACATCGCCGCGACGGTCGGCGACCAGCGGCTCGAAGCCTTCGGATTTCGCGGCGTCCAGCGTCTTCAGCGCCTCGTCGAACTGCTTGGCTTCCGCCTGCACGGCCGCCAGACGCAGCCGCGCGACGGTTCTCAGATCGGCGTCGCTGCCCTTGTCGGCCGCCCAGGCCAGGCTGGCCTTGGCGGCGTCGGCCTGACCCTTCTCGAACTGCACCTTGGCCGCCAGCAAGGCCGCCTGGTGTGCGAAGGTGGTGGAGGCATAACGCTGCTGGAGATCACCGAGGAGCCGGCCCGCGCGCTCGGCGTCGCCGGCTGCGGCCGACTGGTCGACCTGCTCAAAGATGGCGGCGGCCTTGACGCCTTGCTCCCGCTGCCAATACTGCCAGCCCTGGTAGCCGGCATAGGCCCCCGCGGCCAGCAGCAGGATCCCGGTGACGAGGTTGCCGTACTTGTTCCAGAACGCCTTGAGGGCGTCGATCTGCTCCTGCTCTTGCAGGTCGAGTTGGGTGGCCATGAAGGGGTGCCAGAACGCTTGAAGGTAAACGGGGGATTATCGACCGAGCAGCCGCGTCGCCCACGACGACAGGTCGGACAGCGCGAGCAGGGCCTGCGGCCGGCTTGGATCGCGCAGAGCCTTGAGTGCCACTTCGCCGCGTGCGAGTTCCTCGGGGCCGAAGATCAGCGCCCAGGCCGCGCCGCTGGCATCTGCACGCTTGAACTGCGACTTCATCGAGCCCTGCCCCTCGGCGCCGGCGCAGTGCAGCTGGACGGCAACCCCTGCGGCGCGCAGCGACTCCAGCGCGGGCAGGACGCGGTCCAGCGCAGCGCCCTCAGGAACCACGGCGTAGGCATCGGGCGCTGGTTCCGGCACCGTCACCGCCACGGCCTCCAGCAGCAACAGCAGCCGCTCGATGCCGAGCCCGAATCCGATGCCCGGGGCGGACTTGCCGCCGAGCTGCGCGATCAGCCCGTCGTAGCGTCCGCCGCCACAGACGGTGCTCTGGGCGCCGATGCGATCGGTGATCCACTCGAAGACGGTGAGGTTGTAGTAGTCCATGCCGCGCACCAGGCGCGGGTTGACGCGGTACGCCAACCCGGCGGCATCGAGCACGCGCTTGACGCCGTCGAAGTGCGCCAGCGACCTGTCACCGAGGAAGTCCAGCAGCTGCGGCGCGCTCTCGTTGACCGGTTGCAGCGCCGGGTTCTTGCTGTCCAGGATGCGCAGCGGATTGCTGTGCAGACGGCGCAGCGCATCGTCATCGAGCAGTGCGCGGTGAGCCTCGAAGTGGGCGATCAACGCGGTGCGGTGGGCGGCCCGCTCGTGCGCCTCGCCCAGGCTGTTGAGCTCAAGACGCACATCACGGCCTTCGACGAGACCCAGGTCGCGCCAGAAGGCACGCAGCATCAGGATCAGCTCGGCATCGACGTCCGGCCCGGGCAGGCCCAGGGCCTCGACATCGAGCTGGTGGAACTGCCGCTGCCGGCCCTTCTGCGGCCGCTCGTGGCGGAACATCGGCCCGACGGTCCAGATCTTCAAAGGTCCGTTGTACAGCGCGTTGTGCTCGACGACCGCGCGCACGATGCCGGCGGTGGCCTCCGGGCGCAGCGTCAACCGGTCGCCGTTCATCGCGTCGGTCCAGGAGAACATCTCCTTCTCGACGATGTCGGTGACCTCGCCCAGGCCCCGCACGAAGAGTGCCGTCGGCTCGACGATGGGCGTGCGCACGTTGCGATAGCCGTAGCGCCGCATCAGCGCGCGGATCTTGTCGTCGAGCCATTCCCAACGTGCCGATTCCGGCACGAAGATGTCGTTCATGCCTTTGACGGCCTGGAGTTTTTGCGGGACAGCAGACATGGCGCAAGGCGGCCCTGGGTGGGCCGCGCGGTTCGAGGGGAGGAGTCGGGCGGGAGGCAGCGGCGGTCGGCAGCGTCAATGCGCCGTCGTGACCGTGCCGAAACGGCGCTCGATGTAGTCCTCGACGATCTGGTGGAACTCGCTGGCGATGCCTTCGCCGCGCAGCGTCATGGCCTTCTGGCCGTCGATGAACACCGGAGCGGCGGGCGCCTCCCCGGTGCCGGGAAGGCTGATGCCGATGTCGGCATGCTTGCTCTCGCCGGGGCCGTTGACGATGCAGCCCATCACCGCGACCTTGAGGTTCTCGACGCCAGGGTAGCGAGCCTTCCAGACCGGCATCTGTGCCCGCAGGAAGTCGTCGATCTGCTTGGCGAGCTCCTGGAAGGTGCTGCTGGTCGTGCGGCCGCAACCCGGGCACGCGGTGACGCTGGGGTTGAAGGTCCGCAGGCCCAGGGACTGCAGGATCTCGAGCGCCACGGCGACCTCCTGCGTGCGCGACTCGCCCGGCTGCGGGGTCAGGCTGACGCGGATGGTGTCGCCAATGCCTTCTTGCAGCAGCACTGCCAGCGCCGTGCTCGAGGCCACCGTGCCCTTGGTACCCATGCCGGCCTCGGTCAGCCCGAGGTGCAGCGCGTAGTCGCATCGCCGGGCCAGCGCCCGATACACCGCAATCAGGTCGCGCACGCCGCTGACCTTGCAGCTGATGATGATGTTGTCGGGGTTCAGGCCGAGCTCACGCGCGTACTCGGCCGAACCCAATGCCGACTGGATCAGCGCCCGGTACATCACCTGCTGCGCGTCATGCGGCTCGGCACGCCTGGCGTTCTGGTCCATCATTTCGGCGAGCAGTTCCTGGTCCAGGCTGCCCCAATTGACGCCAATGCGCACGACCTTGTCGTACCGGGCCGCAGCCTCGACCATCATCGCGAACTGACGGTCGCGCTTGTCGCCCTTGCCGACGTTGCCTGGATTGATCCGGTACTTCGACAGGGCTTGGGCCATGGAAGGGTACTCGGTCAGCAGACGATGGCCGTTGTAGTGGAAGTCACCCACCAGCGGCACCTCGATGCCCATGCGGTCGAGTTGCTCGCGGATGTACGGCACGGCCTCGGCGGCCTCGGGCGTGTTGACCGTGATGCGGACCAGCTCGCTGCCGGCGATGGCGAGCTCCTTGACCTGGATCGCAGTGCCGATGGCGTCGACGGTGTCGGTGTTGGTCATCGACTGCACGCGCACCGGAGCGTCGCCGCCGATCGTCACGACATGGTCACCCCAGGCCACCCGTGCCTGGCGCGAGCGGCGTGGCGCCGGCTCGGCCGGCGCAATCCAGTCATCTTGAGCGTCGAACATCGGTGCGTTGGCGTTCATGGCAAGGCCCTCAAGGCAGTTCCAGGCGCGCGACGTTGCCTTGAGCATGCGCCTGCAGATCGACGGAGCGGCCGCGCCAGGACACCTGCGTACCGGCGACGTTTCCGATCGTCGCCCGCAGTGGCACCGCGCCATCCAGCCCAAGTCGTTCGCCGGAGCGCAAGAGCCTGGAGGCCAGCAATTCGCCGCGCGCGTCACGGATCTCGACCCAGGAATCCGAAGTCGCAGCCAGCTGCAGAGTACCGGCCGACTGCGCCTCGGGAGCGGGTAAGGACGACAGGACCGACGCAGAGGCGGCCAGGGAGACCCCGACCGGCGTCACAGCTGCCGCCGAAGCGGCCACGGGAGCGACGGCGGGCACGGCCTGCGAAGCAGCCAATGACATCGCGACCGGCGAAGATGCCGGCTCGGCGGCGGGCGCAGCCGCAGCCGATGCAGCCGACGCGGCCGTTGACTGAACCGCCGGGCCGAGCGCAACCGTCGACCCGCTCCACCAACTCGAGGGCAGGAAGAACAGCGCCACCGCAGCCAGCAGCAGCAGGACCGCACCCCAGACCATGGGCGACAGCCCGCCCGAAGGGCCGCGCGATGATCGCGTCACGCCCCGCGAGCGCATCGGGCTGCTCGCCGCTTCGGCCTCCTCGGGCGTCGGCACCGACAGCGACACCCCCCCCAAGGCCGGCAGCTTGTCGAGCACCATCCTGGGGTCGATCTTGAGCGTGCGGCACACGGTCTGCGCCAGAGCACGCGTGAAAGTCGCATCCGGGAGCTCAGTCCAGCGGTCCGCCTCCAGAGCTTCGAGCTTCTTGGGCGAGACCTTCATCGACGCGGCAAGCGCTGCGATGTGCAGGCCCTGCCGCTCGCGCGCAGCCCGCAGCAGGCCACCGGCCGTCAACGGGGTCGGCGACGCGGCGTCGAGCCCGGAGTCAGTCATCGAAGCGGCCCCGCTCGAGTTGAAGCGCTTCTGGCGACTGCGGAAAGCGATCACGCAACTGGCGAGCGAAGTCCTGCACGCCGTCGGCGTTGCCCAGGCGCCGCTCGATGCGTGCGGCCAGCCAGAGCGACTGGGCGCTCACCTGCTCGGACTGCTGGTTGACACGGCGCGCGTAGAAGCGGGCGCGCTCCAGTTCCCCGCGGCGCAGCAGCACTTCGGCCAGGTTGAAAGCCGTGGCCGGGTTGGCGGGATCGAGCTCATAGCTGCGCGCCAGCGAGCGCTCGGCGTCCGCCCATCGTTGGTCACGGGCCTGGCAGACGCCTTGCGCGAGCAGGCTGCGCCCTGCGTCGCGATAGCGTGGACTGGCGACCGCCCGCTCGAACTGGGCATCGGCCTCGGCCCACCGCCGTTGCTGGCAGAGGAACCAGCCGTAGTTGTGCAGGACGTCACCGTCGGCCGGGGATATCGACAGCGCGCGCTTGAAGCTGGCCTCGGCGCCGACGATGTCGCCTCGCGAGGCCTGGATCAGGCCCTGCATGCCCAGTGCCTCAGCCCAGTCCGGGCGCAAGCTCATGGCCTGGCGGAGTTCTTCGAGCGCGGTCTCGGCCTGGCCGCGACTGAAGTAAAGCGCTGCAAGTTCCAGCCGCACCTCGGCTCGGCGCTGGACGTCGGACTCGCTCGGCGGTTTTCGTTGTGCCGCCGGCGGCGTGCTGTCGGCCGGCGGCGCACTCGCGCAGCCCACCAGAACGGCCCCAGCCGCGACCAGGCACGCAGCCAGCAGAGCCTTGGGCAGCGGCGTCATGCCTGCACCTGCAGCGGGATCACACGGGACGGCCCGTCGCGGCGAGCGAGCAGCCGCTCGCGAGCATTGGTTCGGTCCTGCACTTCGCCCGCCAACTGGCCACAGGCGGCGTCGATGTCGTCGCCGCGGGTCTTGCGGATCGTCGTCACGATGCCAGCGTCCTGCAGGACCTTGGCGAACGCCAGCACCCGCTCCCGCGGCGATCGCACCAAGCCCGACTGCGGGAACGGATTGAAAGGAATCAGGTTGAACTTGCACGGCACCCGATGACGCACCAAGGAGGCCAGCGCCCGGGCATGGGCCGGGCTGTCATTGACACCGTCGAGCATGCAGTACTCGAAGGTGATGAAGTCGCGTGGTGCCGCGTCGAGATAACGGCCGCAAGCGGCCAGCAGCTCGGCAATCGGGTACTTGCGGTTCAAAGGCACCAGATCGTCGCGAAGACGATCGTCAGGCGCGTGCAGCGACACCGCCAGCGCCACCGGGCAGTCCAGGCGAAGCCGGTCGATCATCGGCACCACGCCCGAGGTCGACACCGTCACGCGTCGGCGCGAAAGGCCATAACCATGGTCGTCCAGCATGGTGCGCAAGGCGGGGACCAGCGCCGCGTAGTTCTGCAGCGGCTCGCCCATGCCCATCATCACGACGTTGTCGACGGCACGTTCGCCGACGGCGAGGCTCAAGGTCTTGCGCAGGCGATGCTCTGCAAACCAGAGCTGGTAGACGATCTCGCCCGTCGTCAGGTTTCGGCTGAAGCCTTGGTGGCCGGTGCTGCAGAAGCGGCAGCCGACCGCACAGCCGGCTTGCGAGCTGACGCACAAGGTGCCTCGCTCGTCGTCGGGAATGAACACCGTCTCGATTGCGTTGCCGGAACCGACGTCGAACAGCCACTTCACAGTGCCATCGGCAGAGCGGTGTTCGCTCAGCAGGGCCAGCGTCCGTACTTCGGCCGCACCGGCCAGCTTGTCGCGAAGGGACTTGGCCAGATCGGACATCTGAGCAAAGTCAGCCTGACCCTTCTGGTGCACCCAGCGGTAAAGCTGAACCGCGCGGTAGCGCTTTTCGCCAAGGCCGGCGCAGAACGCCGCCATCCCCTCGAGATCCAGATCGAGCAGGTTGATGGCGGTCATGGGCCTGGGTTTGAAAGCGACGACCCGATCAGGTCAGCGCGAATAGACGTTCATGCCCGGGAAGAAGAACGACACCTCGATGGCGGCCGTTTCGGGAGCATCGCTGCCGTGCACCGCGTTGGCGTCAATGCTCTCGGCGAAGTCGGCGCGGATGGTGCCCTTCTCGGCCTTCTTCGGGTCGGTGGCGCCCATCAGCTCGCGGTTCTTGGCGATTGCGCCTTCTCCTTCGAGCGCCTGGATCATCACCGGGCCGGAGATCATGAACTTGACCAGATCGTTGAAGAACGGGCGAGCCTTGTGCACCGCATAAAACGCCTCCGCCTCGCCCTGCGACAGGTGGGCCATCTTGGCGGCGACGACCTTCAGGCCGGCGCCTTCGAAGCGGGCGTAGATCTGACCGATCACATTCTTGGCGACAGCGTCGGGCTTGATGATCGAGAGGGTGCGTTCGATGGCCATGGGCAGATTCCGGAGAGAAGGATTGAAAGATCGAAGTTGAGAGGTTCGTCCCGGGTGCGGTTCATCCAGCGGGACGGTGCCGTGATTCGGCAAAGCCCTCGATTCTAGCCAGCCGGGTCCACCCCTTTTGCGAGGGTAGCCCGGCAAGGATCGGGGGCAGGGTCTCAGCGCGGCGGACCGCCACGACCACCCCCACCACCCCCGCCGCCCCGTCGCTTGCCTCCGCCACCACCGCCGCCTCCACCACCAGCCGGCTTGGGTCCGCGCGGTCCACCGGGGTTGCCACCGCCACCGCCACCGCCACCGCC